>Ga0206862_1007_pt1 | contig 67285 bp, 55 predicted proteins | sample Alteio_BWOrgCont_43_FD_152625 | JGI IMG/M metagenome (GOLD analysis project Ga0206862, IMG submission 152625) | Enriched cells from forest soil in Barre Woods Harvard Forest LTER site, Petersham, Massachusetts, United States -... | ecosystem: Environmental > Terrestrial > Soil > Temperate forest >... | reverse complement strand
TCCCAGGGATTCCAACCACCTTCAATACATCAAACAATATGACACAAGCTGGAATGGGTGGAATTGGCGGCCCTGGAGGTTCACCTGGCCTCGATGGATCAGCATGGGGAAATACTATTTTCCTGCGCACGCATTCTTCTCTCACATTCTTGGCGAACGATGCTGATGATCTTTTGACACTCGGTGAGGGAGTTGCGTTTGTGGACGACACCATTTTCGGTGCAGGAGAAACAAATGTTTATGTCACAGGAAATGGAACGGTTGTTTACAACGGAACAACCGATTATCAAGGGAGCATCACCATCAACAATGCTAATTTCAAAGTGAATGGAGAGATCGATCAAGCACGCATTTCCGTTTGTAGAAACCTTAGCTTTAGCTCGCAAAGAGGTACGTTGAGTGGGATGGGGATCTTAACCGGAGATGTCTATGTAAATTCTGGAACGATCTCTCCAGACACCGGAACAACACTCACTCTTGGCAGTTTGACATTAAATTCCGCAGATCCCATTTTGAATACCCTCGGAAGCCTTGTCCATATCGAAATCGTTTCCAACAACACATCTTCCGTCTCCGTTACGGGATCTGCGTCGTTGGCAGGCACCTTGGAGATCGACCTCGATCCAAGCGCTACACCTGGAACCTACGAAATTCTCACTTCATCGGGCATTTCAGGTACCTTTGATTCCGTAGCGTTTACAGGAACAACCCCGAGTCATTATTCGCTCTCCTATCTACCGATTGGAGCTCCTACGTTTGTGCAATTTGATTTATTCGGCAACAGTCCCACCAATCTCACTCTTTCTACACAAGGCCTCGGAGGGAACAACTTAAGAGTTGCCAATTACCTCAATAGTCTATACCCAAACCGCAATTCGTTGGGACTGACAGAGCAATTTGAGCTTTTAGACGACCTTACTTTTCCGCAGTACCAAAAAGCTCTTCAATCCATTAGTCCCTCGAGAAACTCCATTTCCACATTTACTGCGCAAAACGTGATGTTCATGTTTTCTGAATCGCTCGATTCTCATTTTACCAAAAGGCGCCTTGCTAGTCATCGCGGCAAAAATCGCCCTCTAGTAGAAACGGCTTTCTTAGCGGATAATGATCTTTTAACAATCAATCAGTCCCCTCGTAACATGATGTACGTTCCGTCGAAAAACACCGATTCTCAAGTTTGGGCGATGGGTTTTGGCCAATTCAGCCGTCAGAATTCTCAAGATCAAACCCCCGCCTTTGATTTCAACAGCGGCGGCTTTTTTGTAGCCTATGATTACGGCAATATCGATCAGGGTTGTATCGGCGCGCTTGCGGGGTATGCTCATTCATCGATTCATCAGCATCAATCTATGGGAAATAGTCACATAAATGCTGGTTATCTCAGCCTCTACGGAACGAGATCTTTTTCCGATTTCTTCGTCGATGCTGCCATTTGGGGCGAATATATGGACGTCGCTCAAAAGCGCAATATCTCCTTTCCAGGATTCAATGAAACTGCAAAAAGTTCTTACAATGCAGAACAACTCGATCTTCATTTTGGCACAGGATATGATTTCAATAGCAATGCCGGAACCATTGAACCCTTTGGATTACTAGACTGGGTCGTCGAATGGGACCCGAGCTATTCAGAGAAAGGAGCAGCTCCCTATACTATGAAAGTCTCTTCTAGAACTTCATGGATGTTGCGATTCGAAACAGGCCTCAATGGATATAGAACGTTCACTTTTCATTCGGGGATTTTTATCGCGCAAGGGAAGTTGAGCTATGTCTACAAAAAGCCTCATCATGTGGGACATCTCAATGCGACGATTGTCAATGCTCCGACATCCTTTGTTGTCGAGGCTTTTACCACCCAGCAAAGTCTTTTTTCTCCCGCCGTAGAACTATTTTGGCAAACAAACTGGAACGGTTACGGATCTATTAGCTATGACGGAGAATTTGGAAGCGGCTATAGTTCAAATCAATTCTACGGAAAAATTGGGTATTCTTTTTAGGATTTTGCAACCCTCACTATTTCATTTTCCTCAATGCTTCATAAAAAGGCATTTGCTTCTGGCAGATTGCTTTTAACTTGGGAACATAGGAAACGGAAATCTCGGAGAAACTCGGCTGTTCTCCATCACGCTTCAGAACATGAAAATTTCTACTGCCGGCAGCGGCCGTATGCCAATTGAATAAAGGTTTCCATTCCTCAGGCATTCCTTCTTCCCAAGAGAGAGCCTCAGGCATATATTTAATGCCCACCTGCCTGCAAAAGGCCTGCATGGTAACCTCAGGGTTGCTGCATAGATCTTCTGCCTCTACAATAACAGGCCATTCCCCGCGCACTTGGTGGTATTTTTCAGCAAATTTAACCAAAGCATCGTAACGAAATACATCAGGTTCGTTTTGAATGCCCATCATTGTGAGTTCTTCATAAAACGATTCGATCGCGCGGGTAGGATCGCGAATCAGAATTGTCACGATGACATCGAGGTCCGCAAAAAGGGCATCGTCGCTAAGGACCTCATTCTCTATGCACCAAATCATATCTTTGAAGTAAACGGGTCTTTCCTCGGCATGGCGGTAGATGAGCGCTTTGACCTCTGAGTAATTTTTTGCATCAATTAGTTCTTGTGAGGGTTGCCGCTTCAAAATTTCATGATGTTCCTTATGATAGAAATAAGAAGTATCATATGGCTCGTGAAAGATCTTATGATCTCCGCGTGCCATCATCGATCGCTCGAACGCCGTACTTACAGTGCGCGGAACAGTCAACATCATCTGGATTTTATGATGGTCAGCGCTGAGCAGTCCATTGAACATCATCATCCCCAAAAATAGTATTTTTCTCATTCGACCTCCTGAGTTATCCGTAGGCCTGGAAATCTTCCTGGCCTTTTTTATTTTCACAATTATCCAGCAAACTGCGATAATCTCCTGGTCAATCAGGATTTTCAACATGAAGCTAACAACCTGTATAGCCAAGTATTTTTTCTTTCTATCTACCCTCCCCCTTTTAGCTACCCAAGAACAAACAGGAAATAGTTATTTTGAATCCATGAATCAAAGTCAGCGACTTTCAATCGAGCAACTATTAATTATTCAGAATGAGATTTACAACAGAATCCAACTCAACAAGCACAAACTACTCTGTATTAAAAAGAAATCAGGCTCTCTTATAGAAAAATGGCAAGAACTTCTCCAAGTCATTTTGCCAATCCAGCTAGACGTAATCAAGGCTTACAATGTTGGAGACAATCAATTAGGGCTGTCAAAATTTAATGAAGAATATGTCCACTGCTCATTGGAATCTACCGCTTTATGCAAATTGAATGCACTCAAATGGCTATTCATATTCGATAATGCTTTTGGCATTACTGAATTCAAAGAAATTTCTCTTCAAGAAGCCCAGAGTTTAATAGAAGAAATCGCAGAAGAAATGACCTCCGAGACTTTTTTAGTGCAAATTGATCATGTGATAAACTCTCTCACGCCTGACACTTCTCTAATTGAGAAAAGGCAAGCTGTTTTGACTATCCTATTTCCTTTGCATATGTCTGTTATGGCAAAGCATGGATTTGATGGCGAAACAGGATATATACAAGCCCAAAGAGCTATTATGGACTACTACCACGACCCACTAATCGCTCAAAAAGCAGCTTATGCCCAATCCGTTGTGTTTAAACGGGCTCGGCTAATTCAGTAATTAAAAAATCTGGAGAACTTTTCTAGCAACTCATCTTTTTGATGTGTCCATGTTCTGAAATGAAGGACGAGGCTTGCCTCGCCGTAAATCCGAGCTTTAGCTCGCCATGCGTTTCTCCACTCCATCCAGACTTAATAAAGCAGAACTATTTGGTTCTATTTCTTAACAGCCCCTTCCTTTCTTTCCACTCCTTCAATTGCCCTGGCGTAATGCCTAGGCCAGCCAACCTACTTTCATCCATCTGCTCCAAGTCTTCTAGAACATCTTCCACAAAGTCTGACCGCACTGTCGCCGGGACGTACTCGTTTGCTTCTGCATCCACAAACTTTTTTATTTCCTCTCCGATGAATGTTTGTAAAATTACGTTCCTTACCACTTTTCTTCTCTCTTGTCGATACTGCACGCGCACCTCATCAAAGCCCATTGCTTTGATTGTCGAGTCATAGGCTGCGCAGGTACGTAGATAGGAATAAACATACAGGTCTACTAGCGGCTTCACGTTCTGGAGTTCATAGATCGCAATCATTGCTGCCATATAATCTTCGACTCTGACATCACTGAATGCGAGCGGCACAAGGTTTCCTCGGATCAATGATATATTGGCTGATAGCCTGGCAGTTCGTTTGTTCACGTCTGCAAAGGCCTGCAAATAACTAATATGAATCAATAGAAAAATACTTTGTTCGTAAGGATCTCTAATTTGCATTGCCTTATGAGCTATCTTCTCCAGTTGTTGCTCTAATCTTTTGGGATCTTCAAATGGGATATAGGCTGATCCTCCAACGCGAACACCATGCTTTCGCACCTTGCCCGCTTCCGTTGACTGCACAAGTCCATCAGACAACAGGAAGTGCAGTGTACATATAACATTACGGCTGACCTCGATCTTTGGTGCATTATCAACAAGATAACGAATCGCTTCCTTGTGATTCAAAATCATCGCCTTCTCTTCATCCAGCTTTCCTTCAGCAGTATCGCCATGAAGCAGCAAACGCTCAGTATCTAACAAAGAATAGGTATTTCCCTCCAAACGCGATGAGTTATATGACAGATCAATGATCAGCCTATTAAAAATTTGATGGGCATAAGTACCCGCTGGATCTTTGGCATTAGCTCGCTCCCCTGATGCTTGTAACTGCTGCTGCAACATCTCTGGTAAATAGTAGCTGGAATTAGGTTGATAGCTGTCAAACCAGTCATCAGCATAGGCAACAGGATGCCGCTCAAACAAGGGCCTCTTCACGAACTCAATTACTTTCAGACTTGCGGAACTGAAACAACTGCTTATTTCGTCTTCAGCTTCTTCTGATCGACCTACTATGATATATTTAGTTCCGCGCTTATGACCTATTTTCCTAACTACTCCCTCCTCAACTAGGAGGTGTAGCCATCTCCTGACAGATCTTTCCTTAAAACTTTCCCCTAGTCTATGCATTAGCTCTGGCAGACCAATCGGTTCGAACTCTAAACCTAAGAGCCTCAATACTATCATTTTATTGTCACGTAAGCTCATTACGGCCACTTTTATCTTATACGGCCATTTTAACCGAAATACGGCCATTTTCTCAAGATATTTGGCCGTATTTGAAGAAAAATAGCTATTTTTTAGTAAATACGGCCATTTTTTGATCAATTTACCACAATCAAAAGTTGAGTAAGGAAACTAGGTTACCCTAGTTTCTTCCAACCGTACTTGATAGTTTCCCATCATACGGCTCAAGCCTCTCCCCTCTTAAGACTCATATCACCAGGCTATCTTTTTTCGTTCTCATCTTTTCCCTTTCCCGTTTTATGAAATATTCTTTAAAATCGGGATCGTACGGCGAAGCTTCCGCCACAACCATTACAAAGATCATATCGATCAAAAAGCACGCATACAAATTGCCAAATTCCTTAAAGACTCACCTAAAGAGGAAATTAAAAAGAACATGAAATTCGCTCCTGCCTGGATACGTTAAGAGGAACAGTAAATGAGATTAGAAGGAAAAAAAGCAATTGTGACAGGAGCCAACCGAAGCATAGGAAAAGCAGTTGCCTTATTATTTGCTAAAGAAGGGGCAGAGTTAGCCATTAGCTATCGATCTGATAAAAAAGGAGCGGAAGAGGTCATTAGCTACATTGAAAAAGCAGGTGGAAAAGCCAGCGCATTTTACGCAAATTTTTCCACTCAAGAAGGTGTAGAACAATTCTACAAAGAATGCATACATATTGTAGGGCATGTAGATATCTTGGTTAACAATGCAGGAGGCTATAACACACTAGGTTTTTTCGAATTGACACCGCAAGATTTTGAACAATTATTGCAGGTCACTTTAATGACGCCATTTTTCTTATCACAGCTTGTTGCAAAGGGAATGGTAAAAAGGCAAACTAAAGGAAATATTATTAATATCTCTTCCATTTCCGGCACTCGTCCAACAATGAATCGAGTCGCACATGCCTCTGGTAAAGCTGCATTAAACATGCTAACACAAACAATGGCCCTAGAGCTTGCACAACATGGGATCAGAGTAAATGCCATTGCACCTGGATATACTCCTTATGAAGAAAGCTCCGAATTTGATCCTGCCATTAAAGATATTCCACTTGGACGTGTAGGACTTCCCTACGATCAGGCATCTACAGCGCTTTTTCTTGCAACCGAAGAATCCTCATGGATGACAGGACAAATATTGACTGTAGATGGCGGACATTCGATAGCTCTCTCTTTAGCAAAAGACACCTAAGAATTCAGAGTTTCAATGATGGTCATTTTAATACAAAAAACACAGCATTTTTTCCTTTACCGAGTAAAATTTGCGTGGATCAAGTTCAAGCAACACAAATTCACTTAAAAATGTACGTGATTTTGGTAAAAGAATATGTATACGTGTTCCATTTGTGATTGATACGAATGGAGATATTTTCCTTAAAACCATTATCCCAAGTAGAAAAGCAAAACGAAAATATATTCAGGAGGAATAATAGATCTCTTATCCTCTTTTGAAAAAGGTGAATGGAAAACAGTAGCCAATAGACATCTTGCGTAACCTGTTTTGCTTGAAAAAATCGGAGGTTTTTTCGCCGATTTTTAGAAACTGCTTTGCAGTTTCGGATCAAGCGAGCAAAGCCACTCCAAAGAGTGGTTGAGTGAGTGCGAGAAAAATCCGCGAAAAAAGAACGATTTTAGCAAGCAAATGAGGTTACGCAAGTTGTCTAATGTTAAAAAAGAAAAATCGCGTTCACGAAAAGCTGCAGCAAAAACACTACGAAAAGACGTGCGAATTAATATCCAACTATCCAGTAGTGATGTCATGAATATTAAACAAATAGCAGCTTATGAAGGTTTACCCTATCAAACGCTAATCGCCAGCGTTTTACATAAATATGCTGCAGGGCATTTGGCCCTCTAATATTTCTTGTTTGGTAAAGGATACAGTGGGTGGCTGAAGAGGTTCGATTTTTTTAGAGCAGGCTTTTGGGGAGTTGGAAGTAGACGTTTTCTTCGGTGTAGATGACTTCTTCGACGGATTCAACGCCAAGTGATCGCAGGCGATCGATACAGCGCTGGACAATGAGTTCAGGTGTCGATGCTCCAGCGGTCATGCCAATCGTTGTGACTTGTTGCAGCCAGAAAGGATCGATCTCTTGCTCACTATTGATGAGATAAGCTGGCACATTGCGCATCATAGCCACTTCGCGCAGACGGTTGGAATTCGAGCTTTGAGGATCTCCTACGACAAGAACGAGGTCGCATTCTGACGTGATCTCCCTTAAAGCCATTTGGCGATTCGTCGTTGCATAACAAATTGAGGAGCTGGGCAAGGTCTCAATATGCGGATATTTTTTGCTCAAAGCTTCCGCTATCTCTTTCACATCGTCGAGGCTCAATGTCGTCTGGGTCAAGTAGAACAATTTTTGGTCGGGGGTGAACATCAGCTTTTCCACATCTGCAACCGACTCGATAATCGTCGTAGATTCCGGGGCCTCGCCTGCTGTACCGATGATCTCCACATGGTTGCGGTGACCGATGAGTAAAATGTGATATCCCTTATCTGCAAAACGCTTTGCAGCCGAGTGTACTTTTGTTACCAGGCCGCAAGTCGCATCGATTTCGATGAGGCCGCGCTGCTTCGCCTCTTCCCGCACAGCCGGCGAGACGCCATGAGCTGAGTAGACTAAACGGCTGCCCACAGGAACTTCTGACAGGTCCTCGATGAAAATAGCGCCCTTTTTTCGCAGATCGTCAACCACATGCCGGTTATGTACAATTTCGTGTTTGACGTAGATCGGCGGGCCATAGAGCTCAAGTGCCTTTTCCACGATTTGAATCGCTCTTACGACGCCGGCACAAAATCCGCGTGGTTTTGAAAGAAGAATTTTCATAGCCCAATATTTTATTCTTACCTCGATAAATGTCTATCCAAAAAAAATTTGCTATTTGGTAAAATTATATGAAAATTGGAGCACTTAGGCAGAGTTTAAAATGCGACAGATTACGGAACGGAAACCGCTAAATTTTTTTTTGGTTGGTTTGATGAATGTAGCGATGGTCGCGAGCTTGCAAATGATGCCCGCGTGCGCGGTCTACGGCTCCTCTTTGATCATTATTTATCTCATCGCCGCTCTTGTTTTTTTTCTTCCTAGTTTACTGCTCATTGCGGAATTGGCGACTTCTTGCCCGGTGACGGGAGGTTCCTTTGTCTGGGTGGAACGAGCCTTTGGAAAATCGTGGGGGGTTTTTGCTGCCTCTATCCATTGGTTTTGTAATCTCATCTGGTACCCGACTATCTTCTCTCTTATAGCCACCTGTTTCGCTTATCTCGTATGGCCAGAATTTGCAGCACAAAAGAGCTTTCTATTCATCAGCATGCTCGTCCTGTTCTGGGGAATCACCCTTTTGAATTTTTGCGGCATAAAAGCATCGAGTCTATTCAGTTCGATCAGCGCTATCATAGGCGTGATGCTACCCACACTCCTTTTAATCGCATTTGGCCTCATCTGGCTCATGCAATCCAATTTTACCGACATCTCCTTTAGTTTTAGTGCGATGCTGCCACGTCTAAGCGACCCCTCGCAAATGACTTTCTTAACTCAGGTGATCATCAGTTTAGTTGGGCTGGAAATGGCTTTTGTCCATGCGGGAGATATCCACGAGCCTCACCGTACGATCCCACAATCCCTTAGGTTTTCTGCCATCGCCGTCTTGATAATCGTGGTCGCTGCCCCCCTCGCTATCGCGACGGTAATTCCCTCAGAAAAAATCAGTATTGTCACCGGTCTTTTTGACGCCTTTAAGGTTTTCTTTCAGCAGTGCGGCCTTCCTCTTTCGGTTTACCTGTTCATGCTAGGTCTTGTTTTTGTTGGAACTTGCGGTCATGTGACAGCATGGATGATCAGCGTGACAAGAACCATGCATGTGGCAAGCATCCAGTGCAATATGCCACTTTTCTTGCAGAAGACAAATCGTTTTGGAGCTCCCGTCGGGATATTGGTCTTGGAAGCGATCATTTTTTCCACCATGGCACTCTTTTTTTTATTTTTTGAAACAGTCAACAATGCCTACTGGCTTTTGCTCATCTTAGCTTGCCAAATAGGCCTTTTCCTCTATCTTCTTCTCTTTGCTGCAGCTGTGAAAATCAAAATGCGTCCATCCACTTCTCCTACCTCTTTTAAAATTCCTGGCGGCGTAAAGGGAACCATGATCGCAGCCATCTCTTCTGGCATTGCGACGATGGCAGCGATCGTGATTGGGTTTTTTCCGCCAGAACAAGGGATGGTCTTAGGAGGGCATTCTTATCCATTTATCCTAGCACTCGGTATTCTACTCATTCTGGGTCTTCCTTTGGTCTTTATTCGACAAATGAAAGAAAACCTCAGCTCGATTTTGTAACTTTCTAGGGTCGAAGGCCTCGAGATATTTATTCTCGGGGGACAAATAGACGAAGCAGGCGACCCTAAAAAGTTGCAAAGTCGAGCTCAGGTTGCAAAGATATCCTCATCAAATGATGAGAGAGCCAAAAATATCATCATTAATGATCCGCGGATGAATGGGACAGCTGGTATCTTTGGCATGGTCTTGATCGATCGCCATCAATACTGGCCCTCCTTGGCCAAATTGCAAAGGGAGGAATTCTTTCCACTGGGAGAGAAAAAACCAATAAAAGAGCTTTTTCGCATCGATGATCTGTTCGGCCCGTAACCGAAAAAGGGCGTTGCCTTTGGGCTGAAACCTCTCGTTGCACAGATAATGCAGACGTGGATACAGAGTTGCTATTCTGGAAAACTCTATTAAACTCGCTAAATCTTCGAGCTTTCCAGAGATCGTTGCTCTACAGGAAAAAAAATCGAGTGCTCTAATACAATTTTCAAGCTGATCGATAGTTTCTTCATCGACTTCGATGAGAAAGTGGATTTCAAGGGATGCCAAAAGATTATGGGCTTCGCTTATGGAGGGCGGAATCCTCTCCTGACTTGCTAGCTCTTCGTTGACTGCTGTCTTCAATCGCCGCGAGGCTTGCGTATGCTCGATGATGATTTCTTCTTGGGTAATGACTCCGCTATCAAGATCGCATATTGTGCAAAATTTCAATGCCAATGGAACAATATGCACGCTTGGATTCTTTATAAGCGCTTCTTGCAACACTTTCTGGTCCCAGACTTCGATCTTTCGGCTCGTCTTGGCTAGATAGTCTTCGCACAAACATTCCCAATCTTCGAGAAGACGTAAGATTTCTGGATGATAAGAGCAATAAAGAGTCCCGCTACAAAGCCTGCTACTGCTCCCCAAGGGAAGGTCCTCGTTGACACGCACAGAAAAATCGGCTTTTGCCCAATCGTAGGGCTCTAGATGTTTTCGAAAGCGAGCATCGATATCCACCCAAAGTAAAGATCTTTTTTTTTCTTTGAGCTTTTTTAGTATGAACCTGGGTTTCAAAGCACAGTTGCGATCCCATGCCCCTCTGGATTCAAGCCCTTCAACTTCATGTTCGATGCCAAAGTTCTTGCATGAGGCGATGAATTCTATCGCTTCTTGCTCATAAGGGGTGTCCTTTGTAAAGAAAGAGACGACTAATGGTGCTCTCATATCCGATTCTTCAGGTTGTTTCGGTATACATTAGGGAGGGAATAAAGCATCGAGGATTCCTTGGCAACATTCCTTGACGATCATTATAGTCAGATCGAAGGACTTTTTTCCACCGTAGTATGGGTCGGTAATATCCTGGTCTTTGAATGCCTTGCTAAAATGCGTTACAAGTGCCATTTTGCTCGTCACGGTGGCATGTTTTGCAGCTTGTTCAAGAAGATACAATACTTCACGATCAACAGCGAGAACCCAATCGAAACTCGTGAAATACGCTTTTTGCATCAACTTAGCTGTATGCTCGATTTCGAGCCCATGCTCAAGAGCAGCACTACGCATACGATAATCTGCTGGCTCTCCAACATGCCATGCTGTCAGTGCGCAGCTATCGACGATTAAATGACGATCGACTCCCCGAGCTTGAGCTTGCCTGCGCAATTCAGCCATAAGGGCGGGAGAACGGCAGATATTGCCCATGCATACAAAGAGAACTGATTTAGCTGACATCGGCAGCACAACGGAATCCATATGTGCCATTCATCGTTCCAGGATTATTTCGATGGCGATGAGCACAGCGCAAATCTTCTTTTAAGCTCTTCCAACACCCTCCGCGAAGCACACGATAATTTCCTTGGGATGGTCCCATGGGATTATCTGGCTCTTGGACCGAGATGTCATAATAATGGAGACCATACCAATCGTAACACCACTCGTAGACATTGCCCGCCATATCATAGAGACCTAACGTGTTCGCAGGATAGCTCATGACAGGCGTCGTATCAGAGCTAAAAAAATTGGCTTGAGATCGATCGATATCGCTGCCTGTAGGATAAAGGTTGTCCTCGTTCCCCGCCGTAGCAGCAATTTCCCATTCCGCTTCTGTAGGAAGTCGTTTACCCACCCATTTAGCATAAGCCATCGCTCCATACCAAGAGACGCCCACGACGGGATGTTTAGCGTAGCCTGATTCTATATAGAGCTTGCCCCCGCTTCTCTTGATCCGCGAATCACGCAGCCGAATCATATCATTGTTATTGACATCTTTCTCACCACCCATTGCCTCGAGAAAACGGACGAACTGCTGGTTAATCACCTGGTGTCTATCTAAAGCAAAGCTATTGAGATTGACGATGTGTCTTGGCATCTCGTCTCTGCCGCCTTGTTGGCTCCCCCGCGCATATTGCCGGCCGTGGATGATCAGCATATCCGTGAGTAAAGGTTCAATGCTCCTTTTCTCTTCTTCTTTAGGCTGATAGCGACCAACTGTCGTATCGACGATAAAAAGGGCCGCTGGGTCGGCAATGAATTCTGGCCTGGCGAGTTCAGTAGGCTTGATAATTGGTTTGAGTCCTGTTTCAACTTTGCTCTCTAGGCGGTTGATTTCAGTAAGCAAAGCAGGCAAAATCGTCTTTACCACTCCTAAATCCTCAAGAGCTTTCACCAATGACTCAGGGCGCTTAGCCGGATCTGCCTGAAGACAATGATAGAGAAGTAAATCCCAATTATAAGACAGGCCAATCAAGCGCTGGCTGGGCAGGTCGAACATCCCTTGAGGGATCTTATTCATGAGCAAGTAATAAACAAGGACGCCAAATGCATACACATCGCTTTTATGGTCCCCTTGCTTTCCCTCTTTTTGTTCCGGAGCTAAAAAGGCGAATTGTTCTAAAAATGACTGATGCAAACTCGTGTCTGGCTGCACACCGCTATATTTTGCCTTCCCTTTGCTATCAGCAAAAAACCCTGCTTTCTCGCCAAGCTCGCTGCAAAGAGCATGAAAACTACGGCCAAGTACGGCTCCAGCGCCGATGATGCGCACAAGACCGAAGTCTGTGAGAAAAACTTCCAGCGTCTCTTCCTTCTTCCTCACCAAGATACTCGAAGGTTTAATATTCGTGTGGACAACGCCCTCTTTGCTATGCGCATACTCTAAAGCTGAAGCAATTTGACAAGCGATCGTTCGTACTTCTTCTTCATTGAGTCGACGATTTAGACGCCTTAGATAAACAGAAAGATCGATGATCTCTCCTTGATCGTCGAGCAGACATTCTGAAGCAATGAAGTAGCGCCCATTCGACATCGTCGCATTCTGTGTCTTAAGAATATGGGGATGATCCAGTTTCGCCACTTGAGCAATCTCTTCCTGAAACCGTTGAATGAACACCTCTTCTCGAGCAAGTTCTTCCGGCAGCACATTCAACATGTAGGGTTTTTTCAAGAAGGCATGCTCAGCAAGATAGACAGTACCAAGAGCCTTAACGCCTATCTGTTCAACGATTTCATAATCACCTAGTTTTGCAATTGGCTCTTCAGTCATAAAAACCTCGAAGGGCATTCATAATTTCCTGGCGATCATTCAAAGGCCTTTCGCAGTGCGTTCCGGTACAAATATATAGCGTCGTGCTATGATTCAATGGCGTTTTATTTGAAAGGATAGGAATTGCTTTCACCAGTTCTTCGTCATCTAATGCTTTCCAGATAATTGCCACATGCGGCAGTTGCTGTAAAGCAAGTTCTTTTCGAATTTCTGGCATAAGACTTTTTTGCTCATCAAGAGCAATGACGATGAGCGGTGTCTTCCGATCGTAATATCTCTGCAGCGCTAGAAGATGATAGAAAGTTCCTGGCGGATAGGCATCGATCAGCATTTTGGCGGCTTTAAAAATTCCTTCCGCATCTGTAAGATACTTCTCTACGCCTGTCAATTGGTAAAGACGGACGAGATTTTCGGCATGGACAGCATTGCCCGATGGCTCAGCGCCATCATAAAGATCGCATCGACGGAGCAAGAGCTGTTCTCTTCCGTTGGTTTGATAAAATGCGCCTTCCGATACTTTGAACTCATTTTCCAAAATTTGCACCATTTCCAAAGCCCAAAGAAAATATTTCGTCCCAAGACCAAGCTCGAAGAGAGAAAGCAGCGCCTTAATAAGAGAAGCATAGTCTTCCAAGCTGCCTGAAAACCTAGCCTCGTCTTCTCTAAATCTGCGAAGAAGCCAACCATTCTGCCATAGGCGCGCTTTGAGAAATTCAACTGCTTTGATCGCTGCTTCCAAATACTCCGTTTTTTGGAAAGTCTCGCCAGCTTTTATGAGCGCGTAGATCATCAGGCCATTCCAAGAGCTGATGATCTTATCATCTTTAAAAGGACGCGGGCGCTCTTTTCTTTTTTCAAAAAGCTTTTTCTTTGCTTCGATGATTTCTTGACGCAGCTCCTCTGCAGGCTGCTTGAGATGTCCTGCTAACTCCTCCAATGGTATGATGGCATGTAAAACACTTCTGCCTTCAAAGTTTCCTTGGGGCGTTATCCCATAATAGAGACAAAATTTTTCCGCAAGCGGTGAAGACAACGCGAGTTTGACTTCCGCTGGCGTCCAAGTATAAAACCGACCTTCATGTCCTTCGGAATCAGCATCTTCGGCTGAGAAGAAGACTCCATCAGGGGACGTCATATCTCGTAGGACGTACCTGATTACTTCTTCAGCACTTGTACGATAATGAGGATTACGAGTGAAACGAAATGCCTCGCAATAGGTCGCAGCGATCAGCGCATTATCATAGAGCATCTTCTCAAAATGCGGTACGATCCAGCGATCATCGACACTGTAACGTGAAAACCCTCCGCCTAGTTGATCGCAAATCCCCCCTCGCGCCATCTGATCCAGCGTAAGCTCTACCAAGAATAGCGAACGGCTGTCTGAATTTTTCTTCGCATAACGAAGTAAAAATTCCAACTGATAGCTCATGGGAAATTTAGGCTCCCCCTTGATTCCTCCAAATACAGGATCAGAGATTTCGAAAAAGGTCTCGATACTGCGGCTGATCAATCCTTCTGAGGGGAAAACTGTGCCGGAACTTGGTGAGATCTGTGAAAGCATCTCGACAATTCGATCCGCTTGCTCGATGAGCCGTTCTCGGTCTTTGCTATGCCAAATCTCTTTGATTTGGCTGATCACTTGAGGGAATCCAATTGCTCCTAGCTGGTCCTCCGGCGGAAGATAGGTCACAGCAAAGAAGGGCTTTAGCTCCGGCGTCAGTATGATATTCAATGGCCAGCCACCAGCGGATGACATCAACCCTTGGGCCAACTCCATATAAATGCTGTCGACTTGAGGCAATTCCTCACGATCGACCTTGATATTGATAAACGCATCGTTGAGTAACTTGGCTATTCGAGGGTTAGCAAAGGATTCATGTTCCATGACATGGCACCAATGACAAGTGGCATACCCAATCGAAAGAAAGATCGGCTTATCTTCACTACGCGCTTTTTGAAAAGCCTCGTCACCCCATGGAAACCAATCAACAGGATTATGCGCATGTTGCAAAAGATACGGAGACTTTTCATGGATCAAACGATTCGTAAATTGTTCATCACCATTCATGTCGTTCCTTTAGAAAATGCCAAGAGCTTTCGCTAAATACCAAGCAAGGAGCAACACCACCAATATCACTGCGCTCCATAGAAGATTTGGCACCCATTTAATGCCGCCGCCCATGTTATTGCGGGCTTCCAATGTTCCGATACCGTAGGAAAATTCATGTTTTTCAGATGGAACATGAAAAGCGCTTGGATAGGTTTTCAATAATTCTCCGGGATCAAATCCGAGGAAGGCCGCATATTGCTTCGTAAAACCTTGCGCATAGATCCCAGAAACGAACTGGTCGATTTTCCCCTCTTCAATGGCCTCGAGATAGCCTGTTCGGATGGAGGTGCCATTTTCGATCTCCTTATGAGATAGACGCAGCTCGGCACGTTTTGCCTTGAGGAGCGCACCGAGTTCCCTCATCTCTTCAGACATAAATTCCTCCATTATCTCTACTAGCATGAATAAGACCGCTTTTCACAGATTACTCAACTAGCGAAAATCTTCCCAACAAAACTTCTCTTTATGTCCAAAAGATTTTCAAAACACTTAGGATAAAATTTTACATACTGCTTCCAAGAGACATGTCGGATGGTGTGTCCCAAAGATTTTCAAAACACTTAGGATAAAATCTGTACATACCGCTTCCAAGAGACATGTCGGATGGTGTGTCCTGCGGCGCACCTCCCGCGACCACCTTGCGCTTCATCTCGCTGTGCCAAATCGCGTCCTCGAAGGCGGGCCGTGCACTTGCACTGATCCCGCCCGCCCTAACGAGCCAATTGCAAAACTCCACGACAGCGAAAAATCGATGATTTTTGGTTGTCGTGGAGTTTTGCAATTGGCTCGTTAGGGCTCTCCTGCGGTGCGCTTTCGCTTTGCGATCTGAATCGTCGGGCTGCTCATGCGCTCACTTTCCCGCCGGACTTCGTCTCGGGGCGGGTCCCTTTCTTCGCGTCGACTCGCAGAGCTATCCTTCAAATGCAAGACCAACCTTTATTATCTCTATTCGCGACCAATATGAACAACCCTCTAGACGGGCCACCGTCGGTGTGTTCCGGACAGACTTCACCTATCCTCGCAATGGAGTCAAAAATCATCGATTTTTCGCTGTCGTTCATCTTGCATTTGAAGGATAGCTCTGCGAGTCGACGCGAAGAAAGGGACACGCCAAGGGACGTGTCCCCGACATGATCTATGGAGGCACGTCTCATACTTTTTCAAACAGGTTGTCAACACACCCACTTCGCAAACCTTTTCAAAAAATTAATTCAGTTTCTCTGTGCTCTATGCCCTGAGTACACCAGTCTTGCATTTTTTTAGCTTTCTAGGGGAGAATATGCCCAATATGCATTCTTCTTCTTGTTTTGTCGCCACAATCGATCTGAGCCTTGTCGATAAATTGCGTAGCGATCTCGATGCGCAAGGCTTTGCCTTCGCGAAGCCCGCCCATACGATCTTCTCCGCACAAAAGCGAGGAATTTCTTGCACTCTTTACGCATCGGGGAAACTCACCGTACAGGGCAAAGAGATGCAAGAATTTATTGAATTCTATTTAGAGCCAGAAATTCTCGGTAATCTCAGCTTCACACATCGCACCGAAGAGCTGATGGCTAAAGTCGATCTCCAAGCACGGATCGGAGTCGATGAGGCTGGAAAAGGAGATTTCTTCGGCCCCCTTTGTATTGCCAGTCTCAAAGGCGAAAAGGAAGAAATACGCGCACTTCTCGATTTGGGCGTCAAAGATAGTAAAAAAATGGGCGACCCGAACATCCTTAAAATGGCGGTCAAGATCAAACAACAGTTTGCTCATGCAATCATCGTCATTTCTCCAAAACGCTACAATGAACTCTATCAAACATTCCATAATCTCAATCGCCTGCTCGCATGGGGACACGCTACGGCTATCGATGAATTGCATCGAAAAACCGGCTGCAATCAAGCGCTCATCGATCAATTTGGCGCAGCCTATCTTGTAGAAAATGCGTTGAAAAAGAAAAATCTCTCGATCCATCTTACACAAAGAACGCATGCCGAGGAAGATCCCGTTGTCGCAGGCGCCTCGATCCTAGCCCGAGCCAGCTTCGTGGAACAATTGGAACTCCTAGGTAAAGACATTGGCATCGAACTCCCAAAGGGCGCATCAGAAAAAGTGCGTACCGTTGGAAAACTCATCCTTGAACAGAAAGGTATAGAAACCCTTGACCGCGTTTGCAAGAAACATTTTAAAACCTATAATGAGATCGCAAACTTTTGAGAGTACAGCCTAGAAACATGGGACAAAATGCCAAGCAAAATGGATGTCAAAAAACGCTGTGACGAACACGAGGAACGAGCGTTTGTCACACCCCAGGCAAGAATTCTATTATGCTGAAGCGACTTAAGATCGAAAATTTGGTTCTCATCAAACACGCCGAACTTTTTTTTCAGTCAGGTTTTACCATCATCACTGGAGAAACTGGTTCCGGAAAGACGGTTCTTTTACAAGCTCTTAAGTATGTCACAGGCGAGCGCAGTGACGCCGATGCTGTTCGTGAGGGGGCTCTCAAGGCCATCATCGATGCGGAATTTGATGTGCCGACCAGAACCGCCATTGAAGGTCTTTTGGAAGATGGAGGAATTTCCTGGGAACACAATACGCCTCTTTTATTAAAAAGAGAAATCTCGCGTGAAGGGCGAAGCCGAGCTTTCATCAATTGTCAAATGGTCACCCTTTCCCTTTTGCAAGCCATTGGCAAACAGCTTGTCGACTTTACCGACCAACATGCTCACCACACCTTGAAAAGTTCTGATCAACATCGAAAATTGCTCGATCTCTTTGGCTGTTATCCATCCATCCTTGAGGCAGCATGCAAAGCAAAAAAAGAACTCACTGAGATCAACCATCGATTTTCTTCCTTGCAGCGCGAGGTTGAAGCAAGAGAGCTAAAGCTCCAAGAGATTGCCTCCGCTATGCAAGAGATCGTAGACGCCAATGTTCAAGAGGATGAGGAGAAGACCATTTCAGTAGAGCACAACCGGCTGTTTCATGGACAACAGCTGATGGAAAAAACAGCTCATCTCGAGCAACTTCTCGAAGAGCCCCCTTTCGCACTGATTTCACAGGCAAAAAAAATCCATCAACTCTTGCAGCAAGTCTCCACTATCGACCCAAACCTGAAGGAGCTTCTCTCTTTAAGCCATGAAATTTCCATGAATGCTCAGGAGTTAGGCCGATCGATCTCCTCTTATCGATCTGAAATCGAAGATGATCCCAAACGTCTTGATCATTTAGAGCAACGAATTGCGATTCTCGAAAAACTCTACCGTAAATACGGCGACCCGATTAAGCATCTTGCTGAATTAACCGCGCAGGAGGCAAAACTTCATGCCTTGGACATCGATATTGAGCACATTCAACTGCAGCAAGAAGAGATTGAACGCCATAGTTTGGAATTAGCCCAAAAGCGTTTCAAAGCACGCAGCAAAGCTGCTGCGCATTTGAGCTCAGAACTGACTAAAAGATTACAAGGACTGAATATCCCCCATGCACGATTTTCCATCGAGGTTGAATTCGGCTTATCTGAAGACCAGGTTCGCTTTTCCCTTCAGGCCAATCCTGGACAACCAAGCGGACCTATCGGCGATCATGCAAGCGGCGGGGAATTATCGCGCGTCATGATTGCCCTGCAATCGGCAATCGGAGAAAAGCATCCTACGCCAACAGTGGTTTTTGATGAAGTCGACGCCAATATCGGAGGTGAAACTGCCACGATCATCGGCGAGATTTTTTCCGAACTTGGAAAGAAAAGACAGGTCCTTGCGATCACCCATTTTCCCCAAGTCGCCGACCAAGCGGACCATCACTTACGCATCGATAAAGAATTCGAAAAAAATGAAACCTCAGCTGCCATTTACACTCTCGGAGAAAAAGAAAAAGCCAAAGAACTTTTGAGAATGCTTGGCGGGAAGAAGGCTGTCAAATGAGCTTACCCAAGATGTTTTTTGGGCCTAGGCTTGCCTTGTGAATCGAGTCTTTTTTGAAACAGAAAAACTCTCGACCTCCGCCAATTTTATCTGAATCGGCTTCCATTTTCGACTGTTCCTGTTTCAAAAAACCTAATAGTTCTCGTGCAATTTTAACCTGACAACGGACTCTAAGCACATTACCCTCCGAGGACCTTCTAGAGACCTCTGCATAACTGATCTTCCTTGTTAAAAACAACCATTTCGTGACCCGCGAGGTATATAGTGGTTCCGGTTCAATCGCCTAAGTGCTTTTGACTTTGGCATCCTCGCTTACGGGCCTTGTGCCAAGGCCCTTTAAAACCGCCTGCATCGAACATATGCAGCTTCGCATAGGTTTGCTTCGGCGGCTTTAAAAGCATGGTGCCAAAGCCAAAATTCTTTGGACGTTTGAACTGTCAGCAGTATATCTATTTTGCTTTTACTTCTGTTGTGACAAGTTTGAAAGAATCGACAAATTTATTATAGTTCTGTTCGTCGTAGATTTGCACATCGCATTCCATTGCGATCAGATAGAGGCTATTTTTTACCATGATCGCTCTACCCTTAAAATAGACTCCTCCAGCCCGAATGAAAAAATCTAAGGCTTCATGTCCACCAACTAAAAGGAGGTCGGCAAAAATCAGTTGATTTTCAGGATTGTAGGTCAAAATCCCGTTTAAAAAGGCTTCCAGGCTCATTTGGGCATACGTTTGATCGACATATTCTGGATATTGCGCCACGAGAAGCATAAAAACCGTCTGCTTATCCATCGAAGAAATGTAGGCATCATAACGCAAATCATACCCTATTTCAGGCGTCGTCAATTTTTGGCTTACATGCTCTGGGTTCGTAGGAAAGCTCACGCGGCATTTTCCTGCTACGGCATGAAACTCCTGCCAAGGATTCACGACCACTTGCTTTTCTATCTTTGCTTCCGTCTTTACATCTCCAGCCGCCGGTGCAGCCAGGGCGCTATTACTTATCCAAGCCATGCAACCCATACTTAGGGCCAGAAATAGTTTCTTTAGGCCCCCCACTATCCCCGTCTGCATAAATTCCTCACTTTATTCGTTTCTTATAGCCTATTAACTCTGCATTCTAAGCGAAATGCTGTTCACTATATACCCCAGCACTAACAACATCGCACAAGGTATGGCGATGTTTGCTATGGATCTCCAGATGGAAAACTTCTGTGCCTCTGAGAGCGTTATGATCAAAATCACCAAACCCCAGATCATAGCAATCAGTTGGATCATCGAGAGAACAAGAATAAACCTTGCCATACCAACAGAAATTCCCTCGACAAGCCCTGGCATAAAAAGCCCTGCACCCACGCTAAGCCCTAATATAAGCCAGACCAGACAATTCACCAAATTTGGGACATTCGCCCATGATACCGATGCTCGTATATTCATGTAATGCGACTTTCCGCCGACCCATTTTCCGGTCCACATGAGCAAGATAGACCAAAAGGAGATCCCAATAAATCCAGCAATTGGAGACAGGATGATCGAAATGAGCAAAATTGACCACCCTGGAAGAGCTGTACCAAAGGCGAAGAATCGCGCTATATGGATCAAAATGGGAAATCCGTAGAGAGCACACAAAGGAAGAAATCCAAGAGATGGATTCGTGTCGATGATTTGCCTGATTGTCTCACGCGGTTTTGTCCAGATGGTTACCCACGGATTCGAAGGAGATTGAGCAGTCATATATAATCCTTTTTCTTTATAATATAATTAAAAAAAATAATTTACTCAATAAATAAATAAAAAAGCGTCGCAATTTACTTAATTACGACGCTTTAAAACTTAATTGCACTAAATTCTGTGGCTCTTCTTTAAGCGGAAGGGGCCTGCTCGTCCTCTTCATCCTCTTCTTCGATGATGATCACGTCATCATCTTCTTGCTGTATCCCCTGATCTGCACCTTGCTGCATACCATTATCAGTAGGGGAAGAAGGCTGCTGACTAGACTGGTCTTGCCCTTGAGTCGTTGTTGCAGCAGCTTGATCGGCCGCCGTTGACTTAGAGGGCATTTGTGTAGCACCAGCAGATAGCAATGTCGTGGATAGGATAGCCACACCCAATGCGCTGATCATAGAAAGTTGTTTCATAAGATTCTCCTAAAAACTAAAAAAAAGTGGTTTTCCTGGATTGATTATGTCACAGGCAGCGTATTTGTTCAAATAACTTCGATCAAACGACTTATAAAGTCCATTTTACCATTTAATAAAATAGTTTATTTTGATATAAATATATTTATAGATCGAAATGAGTGACTTTTATGAAAAAACCCAAATCGCCTTTAAAACGTCTAAGAAAAGCTGCGCCATCAAGAACTGCGTTGAAACAAAATTTAAGTAATCTTGAGCACAGAATTACGATGCAACTAGGGAGCTTTCTCGTTCTAATCGAAGAAGGGACTCCAACGCAGGTTTCTCAGGCAAAACAACGCGCAATAAACGACCTGATTAAAATTGGGCCTGATATGGAGAAGCTCGCGCAAGAAATGGGTGGGAAAATCCCTCTTTTCGTACATGAATTCCTCGATAGCATCGACAATCTCCTCTACTCGCCAACAGATTATGTCGATGAGGCAAAGATCGCACGCTGTTTTAGTACCACCCAAAAGCTTGAAAAAGCTGTTGGACATTAGGCTGCTCAAAGAGAAAACCACTTTTTAGGAGCTTTACAGGCAATGCCTTTGTACTCGACAAAAGCATTGTCTCGGCTACTTCTCCTAATAGCAATCGAAGAACGCCTCTTGGGATCCGCAAAAAAGCTCTGCGATGCAAAGTGCCCGCCAGGAGATGCGTGAATCCTTCATTTCGAATAGGAGCGGCGGTACAAACATTGACAGGGCCTTTAAGTTGCGAGTTGCACATCATGTGATTAAGGGCTCGCACTGTGTCGTTGATGCCTGCCCAACTCATCCACTGCTGGCCCGAACCCATTATAGCACCAAGCCCCAAGCGAAAAGGCGTTTTGAATTTGTTCAACATCCCCCCATCAGGACTCATAATGACTCCAAAGCGGGCATGCACAACACGTGTCCCATTATGCTCGACCACATCGGTCGCCCGCTCCCAATGCGCACAGAGATCGGCCAAGAAGCCCTTTCCCTGAATGGCGTTTTCATCCAGCTCTTCATCTCCCCGATCACCATAGTACCCTACCGCCGAAGCGGTGATGATGATTTTCGGCCTAGTTTTAACCCGCGCAAAAGCTTGGCTGAGCAACCATGTATCGCGACAGCGACTCTGAAAAAGCCCTTCTTTGAACCGCTTTGTCCATCTTTTTCCGACGATGTTTTTACCCGCTAAATGAAAGACACAATCAAAATTTTCTAGAGCATGCAACTCAATCTGATCTGACGATGGATCCCAAACGACAAGGCCTTTTCCGAGACCCTTGCATAACTCAGCTTCTTCGTTGTTATGGGGAGGTCTCTTTCCAGGTTTGCCATCTGCTCGGATCAATCGGACAACTTCATGTGTTTCTTTTTCTAGGAAAGCGATCAAGCTGCGCCCGACAAGGCCACTTGCACCGCTTACGAGAATACGCATTACAACTTCTCCAGAAAAAAAAACCAACGCCCTGCTTCATCCTGTTCTTTCTTCACAAAAAGAGGACGATGCAAGGCGTTGGAGGGTTTTTTTTCGACATAGCTCAAAGAGCGTTTAGGCTCATTTCTTCGAAGAGCAGCATTTGCAGCTGCCGCAACAGCACAAACAGCCCATTTTGCCAAGAAATTTGAGGCTCCACAAGCCCGCCAATCCTATGATAGCGTAAATCAAACGGCTCAACCACATCGTGTTGCCACCAAATAGCCAGGCAACAAAGTCAAATTGGAAAAAACCCCACAGTCCCCAATTTAAAGCACCTATGATAATCAAAACTAATGCAAGACAGCTAAGAAAACGCATAACTCTCCCCTTTCAATGATAAGAGACTCTTATCATTCATAGTAAAATAATTTTAGTGATTTGTCATTAATATTTTTTTTTAAATCCGCAATTCAATGATCATTCACCATTAGCTCTTAATCCATTCTTTACATAAAGACCTTCTTATTTTAGCATGGAGTTGTTTTCTAATCAAAAAAGGGATTTATGTCCGCTGTAAGATACAACGCTTATCCTTCTTCTCATATTAGCCACAATTTTTTAGAACAGTCTTCTACATCTCTTTCTCGTTCTTCACGCACTCCTTCTCCTGAACTTCCCGACTGTGATCTGTGTTCAGATGAACCCCCTCAAGGCTTAAAATGTCCTTTGACTGGAAGAATTTTTAAAGACCCAGTCTATACCAAATGCCAACATGTCTTTGATCGTTATGCATTAGAGCTTCTTTTGGGCAGGGCGAATCCCATGGCATGCCCATCCTGCTATAAATGGATTCATGCTAAAGAGGTCCGCCCCCATGAACAACTGCTGCAACTCATTAAGACATGGCAATCCGGAAATCCGCGCGTACGAAATGAGTTTCCCGACCTTCCCAAAATCGAGATGGAATCAACGAAGACACCCGATGAATTCCTTTGTCCAATCGATCGAGAAGTCATGGAGAACCCTGTATTTATTAAACGCTGTAAACACGTTTTTGAAAATTCGGCCATTAGACGATGGCTTGACGAATCAGATGGCGTTTGCCCATGCCCATGTTGCCGTGACCCTTTCTCTATCGACGACCTAAAGCCCTGGCCGCAATTGAAAAAACTGTTTGAACAATGGAAGATCGCTCCCAAGGTTTCAAAAGAAAAAAACAAAAACCAGCCAGCGGGAGCAGGGCCGAAACCTCAGCCGGTAAAGAAAAATGATCGCGTAACAAGCGGTAACCGTTTAGGACAATCGAGTGCAAAAGAATCGATTCATGTTGTCAAATCACTGATAAAAGCAGCTGATCGTTTTGCTATGAAAAATGGCAAAAAAATACCCGATTTCAAAACATTACCATCTAATAAAGCGACAAAAAAATTAGAAGCCTATTTTAGCCCTATTTTCCACTACGTATATCGCCTACATATGAAACGAACAGGCACCACCTCCCATGACCCAAAATTTGGCAGGAAAGCGTTTTTCCACAAGGACCATCTAGATGTTTCTCAAACCATCCGCCAGCAAGCAATCTATCTTTGCGCATTCAAGCATCTCATCAAGCTTTTTCAACAACCGCTCATGGATGCACCGACTAGGAAGGTCTTCTCGACTCTTCCAAAAGAACTACGCAAGGGAACCTACAAAGAAATGCACAAGCTCTTAAGAAAACGAAATGATGGCAAAAAATACCATTCCCCTGATAGTGGGCGAAATGCATTTCATAGGGTCCATGGATACTTCTCCTCCCGAGAAGAGCGGGTCAAAGCTATGACTAACTATCTTAAATCGAGAGTCTAGCTCTTCGAGAGGCATATAAGAATTCGATTGTCAGAAAGCAGCCGGCGAGGTTAAATCAGAGGTAGTTATGCTTGTGCTTACTCTGTTCCTCACGCTGCTTTTTCTTCTAGGATCAACGCAACTAACAGCTGTTAGTTCTTCTTTGCAAAAATTAGGGCGGTTGCAAGCTAATGAAGAACTAAAAGAGCATCCCCGTATTTTTTTCTTTCAGCATATCGCGCGTAATTTTTTTAAAGAAAAATTCTGGGATGGCCTGTTTTTTTGCATGACCTTCACGAGGCAGATTTTTCAAATTTGCTATGCTATCTCGGCTCTTTTTTTTCTCCTATCGCTCTCGTGGTTCGAGCACGCGATTTCCTTTGAAAGCGGACATTTTGTTATCCAAGGGTTCTGGATACTTATTATCGCTCTTGTTCTCCTTGGGACTTGGCTCATCATTGACTTGATCGTTCGCCTTTTTGCCGATGTGAAACCTATCCTATGCCTGACCCTTTTTGGCTGGCCAGCTTCGATCTTTTTATCCATTTTTTCTCCACTAGCGGCTCTATGTTTGCAAAATCTTAGAAAAATCTTTCCTCTCACCTATGCTCAGGATAGCTCTTCGGCTTCGGATAAAATTCGCGATAAAATCCTTGAAATCATTCATGAATCAGACCTCTCCTCTCATCTTGATCAACAAGAACAGAAATTAATCGCTTCGATCGCTTCGTTCAAGTTACGCATCGTGCGAGAAGTTATGGTGCCTCGAATTGATGTGTTCAGCTTATCTGCTGATACGACCATTTCGGAAGCAGCGCAAAGCTTCGTAAAAGAGGGTTACAGCCGTATCCCTGTCTATCGGGATAGCGTCGACCATATCATCGGAGTCCTTCTTTACAAAGATGTACTGAATATCTACGCACTGAGTTCTATGCAAGCTCCAACCGCACTAAAGCTGTCATCTCCAATCGAAGCACTCGTTAAACCCGTCCTCTACACGCCTGAAACAAAAAAGATTTCTCATTTGCTTCAAGAATTCCGTAGCAAACAAATCCACCTGGCTATTGTGGTGGACGAATACGGTGGTACCGAAGGGATCGTCACGATCGAAGACATTCTAGAAGAACTCGTCGGCGAGATTGCAGATGAGTACGATATCCATGAAGAGATGCTCTACTCCGTCTTACCTGGTGGAGGTTGGATCGTCGATGCGCGGATGGGAATCATCGATATCGAAAAAGAGCTAGGTGTTAAAATTCCAATAAGCCCAGAGTACGACACCGTTGGCGGCTATATTTTCCACCGAGCTGGGGCGATTCCTTCTAAAGGATGGCGAATCCATCATGATGAGTTTGATCTTGAAGTGCTAAGCTCTGACGAGCGATCTATTGAAAAGATCAAAATCTCTCCCCAAAAAAATGAAGATGATTCCCGCTGAACATAAAAAAACTCAAATATGGGTTTGCAGATCAGGCGTGGAGGCAATTTTTTCTTCAAAGTATTGATTGAGCTCTGCATATTCTTTGAAAAGCCATCGACGGAATTTTTTGGTCTTCTTATAGATCTCATTTCGCCCGCTGCTAGTGCTATGGGGCCTTAGCAGAAAATAGTCGCGGTAGGTCAATAATCCGCCGGTATCAATCAAGATCGGAGTAGTACCCACTAGCCCATAGTTAAAATGCACATTGGGGTCTCGGTCGAAAATGCCTTCTCGTTGCCGCACCAGGATCATTTGCAAAAGATGATCTAGACTTTCCTTAGCCATCTCAGGATGGCCCTCTTTCATAAAACGACTGAGCTCTTCGCAGATCAGGCCAACCTTGCGCTGCACCATGAATTCCAAATCGTCTAGGTTGACTTCGTGTCGAATGCCGATTTTATCAAAGATGATCAGCTTTTTGTTTAGATGCGCTGTTTTATTCAGATGCAAATAGATGAGCTGTGTTTCTTCAGGCAGTCTTTCAAACCCAAGGATATGCCCAGTTAAGTTTTGCTTCAACTTCTCCTCTAACACCGCCGAGGTTTTTTTTTTATAATGATCAAAAGCCGCAGGAAGCCATTTGACCCATGTCGGTAGACGAAGATGGTTATAACGGACAAATTTGACGACATACTGGCTATCCTGCGAGACAAACGCATACGCCGTTCGACCTTTGCCTAAATAAAAAAATGGTTGATCTAAAAATCGCAGAGTCTCTTTTTCACTCGCCTTGTTTCTCTTTGCAGCTTCCTCTGATAGAGTGACGACTTGATGGATTGGCAACCGATAGGAGATTTTATCTATGGAAAAGCCATCTGTCCTAGAATGACAGAAGAAATTAAGGCCCAGAAAGAGGGCCGAGCCACTCAAAACCTTTATCAATGCCTTCTTTAAACGCATGGAAATATTTTTACCCCTTTCGAAACTCCCTCTGGAGACCGTTGCATAAGTCAGCTTCTTTGGAAAAACCAGGACGGTTTTAACATAGTTCAGGACTGTCTTGCAAAACAATCATCAATAAGGCAGACTTTTTTTCTTAAAACCTGATATGTTCCGCATGCAAAAGGGGCAAAAGTCGGGTTAAAATCTGGAGAATCTTAGAATGCGTCGTTCGATTTGCAGTTCAGAACCAGCGATCATTTTTGCTGGCGAAACCGGCACCTGGAAATTTTTTTACACCACCTCAACTACGCTACCCAAAGGCGCAAAACTACGTTTCGATCTTTTATCCATGGGACGTGATTGCGATTGGGAAATCCCTCAGACCGATGTGAAAGAAAAGAAAAATTTGATTTGGGGCATCTTGCCCAATGGCAAGGCAATCGAAGCAAAGGCTGCGAGCGAAGATGAAGAGCTGATCAATACGATTTTCGATTTCACACTCCCTTCCGAAGTGAAAATTGGCGAGACGTTTATCATCTGTTTAGGCTCAACCGAGCCCGATAAAGAATCACAAAGCAAAAAAGGAAATCGCTGCCAGACGACCGTCCAACGCAAACGAGCGTTTCATCTCTATATCGACCCAAAAGGAAAAGGCGATTTTAAAGAACCGGAAATTTTTCTTATCGATGTGAAAGGCAACGTTCTCCATACCATCCGCGTCATCGCTCCCTCTCTTGTCGCGCGCAATCGCCGGTTTGACGTACTCGTGCGCTTCGAAGATCGCTTTGCCAATCCGACCGGCAATGCTCCCGAAGGAACACTCGTGGAACTCAGCTATGAGCACCTAAGAGATAACCTCACCTGGAAACTCTTTGTACCAGAAACTGGCTTCATCAATCTCCCCAATCTCTATTTCAACGAACCTGGCATTTATAAAATTCAGCTTCACAACCTACACAACCAAATGCGGTTCATTTCTCCCCCTATAAAATGTCTGGCCGATACCGAAAAAAGCATTTTCTGGGGATTGTTTCACGGCGAATCCGTTCGCTTTGATAGCACTGATAACATCGAGCTTCTCTTGCGCTATATGCGAGATGACCGCAATCTTCAATTCTTTTCCACTTCTTGTTTCGAAAGTGCAGAAGAAACCTCTAACGAAGCTTGGAAGCTCATCTCAAACCAAATCGCTGAATTCAACGAAGAGGGAAGATTCGCTGCGTTTACCGGTTTTCAATGGTACGGCGATGAACCAGGAGAAGGACTTCGGGAAATTATTTATCTCAAAGAAAATAAACCCATTCTTCGCAGAAAAGATAGCAAGTCGAACACCTTAAAAAAAATCTATCGCAGCCATAGTACAAAGGACTTTTTTTCTATCCCTTCTTTTTCCATGGCGAAAGGCTTTGCAACCGATTTTTCCGACTACGATCCTGAATTCGAAAGAGTCGTGGAGATCTACAATGCATGGGGATCTTCTGAATGTACCGTAAAAGAAGGCAATCCACGCCCCATTGCCGTCGAAGAAGATGAGGGGATCAAGGAAGCTATAGAAGGCTCGGTACGTGCTGCACTCAATGGAGGCCTTCGTTTTGGCTTCGTTGCCGGAGGGCTTGACGACCGTGGTATCTTCGAAGGACTCTACGAAACGCAAGTTCAATACAGCACTGGACTTACCGCCGTCGTTGGGATTGAACATACCCGTGAGGGAATACTACAAGCGCTCCAGGCTCGTTCTTGCTATGCGACGACAGGAGAACGTATCGTCCTAGGTTTTGCTATTGCAGGCGGTGGTATGGGCTCGGAACTTTCGACAAAATTAAAACCAGGCCTTGTCTATAATCGCCATATCACTGGTTATATCTGTGGAACCGCGCCAATAAAAGAAATAGCTATCATTCGCAATGGCTCTCCTTTCCATATTTTCACCCCAAAAAATCAATCGACATTCGATTTTGCCTTTGATGATCCAGAGATGCTGCAAAACTGTGTTCTGGATGGCCGGGAAGACAAACCCTCTTTTGCGTACTACTACATCCGCGTTATCCAGGAAGACGAGCATATCGCTTGGAGTTCCCCGATCTGGATCGATTTCCCTGATATGAACCAGCAAGCACCCGCTAGTGTAAAGAAACTACGCAAAGCAAAATAGCTACACGAGATCGTTGAAGAGTATGGATAAACCGTGAAAAAGCTCAGGAAAGGTAACTATGCTCTTCGACTCATTTGATCTTGTCGACCTCTCACACACCCTTTCTCCTGATCGTGCAGACTCTTCTTTTCCTGTTCACAAAGCCCTCCTGGGCGCTAATAAATACATCATCGAAACTGTAGCTAATGCATCTACCGCCTAAAGGTAGCTATGTGATCGCACTTCCCATAAAAGCGGTCGATTGTACCGAGGCCCCTATCAGAATGATTGCCTTGGTCCCAAAATAGGACTGAACTCATCGAATAGGAAAAACAGGATAGGCATGATCGGCGAAACGCCGGCAAGATAAGCAGGATGATAAAAATATCTCTTTTTTCATCCTGCCTATCTTGCCGGCGTTTCGCCGATCATGCCTATCCTGTTTTTCTCTATAGCAAAATCCCTTCGTAGCGTCTTCTAAAGGGAAAGGGCAATCTACTTCTGCTGGGAAGGCTTACAAAAAAAACGCCATGCAGTTTCCTGCATGGCGTCCGTTCTCTTAAACTGTTTTTTTCAACTATTACGTTTTCGTGTTGAAAACAGACAGTGCATGTACAATACCTCGAACATGAGCCGAGTTTACAGCCAGGGGTACACCTGATTTCTTATGGTAGTGGGAATTGGCTAAATAATTAGCCCCATCTTTTGCTGAACCACGAATAAAAGCACCTACAGCTTCAGCAAGTAATGCTTTAGGTTTTTCACTTAGAGAATTAAAAGTTGAAGTAACAGAAGCGAATGGTATCATATTCCCAGTCGTTCCTGTTGAAATATCATCAAGATTTTTTCTCATCGCAGCAAGCTCTTTACGATTCTCTTTTGAAAGAATGACAAAACTTCCTTCCGCCAATAACTTACACGCTAACGCATAGGGGCGGGCCATTTCTTTGTCCGCTTTGAATTTGCTACTTCCAGCTTCATGGCGCCAGATGGCATGGCCAAGCTTATCTACCTGCGTTTTTACGACTGCAGGCAGTTTGTCATAGAAATCTGCTTTGATGTATCCGATATCTTCCTTGGCTAGCCCTTCTTCGGAGAGCCTTTCGCTCATTTCTTTGAGCGTCTCACGAGACTTCATCATCTCAAATGCCGCTTTGAGGTGTTTTCGAGCCTCATGATCAAATTTGTCCTTCGCGATCAACGCAGATGCCCAGGAACCTTTGTCCTTGTCCTTTTTAGAAGGAGCTTGATGGCCGCCTGCTACCCAAAGCATATTTTTGAATGCGCTCTGCTCTTCTTCTGGAAGAGCTTCGAAAGCAGCCCTGAAATCATCTGCTTTGAACTTCTTAGGAGTCTTTTTACGGTCAAAAAGTGCAGTGAACTCTTCAGGAATTTCATCTGACTTCCCTGGTTTTGCATTAGCAGTTTTCGATGCTGTAGAACTGCCGAAAAACAAGTTCCATACAGCACTGAATGGGTATGTTACAAAATCCCAAACACCTTGAAAGAAATCGCCAATGCCTTCTTGTGGTGACATAGATACGAGCGAACTATTCGCTGCATTAAATGCCTGGTTAGCGCTTGGACCAGCAACTTGACTATTGAGATTCAAGTCTGCCGCTACCCGGGCGCTTTGTGGGTTGAGTTGGACTGTCATAAGATTAAACCCTCCTAAAGGTTTTTCCAAAATTTGCCCTAAATCTTATCTCAGATTGCTAGGAGTCGAAATCGACCCGTGCAATTAAAATAAACACAGATGATAAGAATTAAGTAGATATTAAGAAAAGATAAAAATTATTTTTAGTTCTAAGCAATTCAACATGAGTGATTAAAAAAATATTTAGAAGTTCTGTTTGAGCTACCTAAGTAGAAAAGGCTATATGGGATAGGGTAACCCATGTTAGAGTTTTTGCCAAAAACCACTTTGAAAGTCTTATGAAAAAAATCATTCTCGGCTCTCAGTCTCCGCGACGTAAAGAAATTTTAAATTTTTTTAACCTTCCTTTCGTTCAAGTTGCTTCCCACTTCGATGAAGAGAGCATCCCCTTTGCGGGCGATCCTGTCGCTTATGCAACACTGCTCGCTGAGGCCAAAGCTGAGGCATTGCACGCACTTTATCCTGAGGAACCTATTCTGACAGCCGATACGGTTGTTTTTTTACATGATAAAATCTACAACAAACCAAAAGATGCAGAAGAAGCCGCGCAATTTTTGCGCGAACTAGGAGGGCATTGGCACATGGTACATACTGCCGTCCATTTGCGCTATAAACAGCAAGCTTATAGTGACAACGAAGCAACGCGACTGCTATTTTACCGTTTGAGCGAAGAGGAAATTGCTCTCTTTCACAAGCATGTGCATTTTCTCGACAAAGCTGGCGGCTATGCTATCGAAAGATGCGGACAACTCGTTCTAGACAAAATGGAAGGATGCTATTACAACGTACTTGGACTGCCAATCAACGCTACACGGCGTCTTCTCAAAAAAGCAGGAATTGACCTATGGCATCACATGAAAGATGTGCGTTAATCCTGATCCTTTTTTTGCTCTTTCCAGCCTTGCCGCTCCTAGGAGAAAAAACGGAGGAAAAAGAGAGCGGGAAATGGCATGTAGCCTACCTTGCGCGGGCAGGAAGAATTGGCAAAGCGCTAGATACGTATCTTGAGGACATTCTTCCAAGTCAAGAACACGATTTTGAGGTGTTACAACAACTTGGCACGATCCTTTTGGAACAGGGTGCGCGCTCAGCGGATCCAGAAAAACAGCTCGCCAGCATTTACGGTGCAAGGCTTGCTGGCATTGCCTCGCCGCTCGATGTCTTAGAAGAGGGAATTCGAAGCCAAAGTCCTGAGACACAACTAGCCTGCATCCAATCCCTCGCCAGCTTTCAAGAAGATCGCTGCGATGACTTGCTACTCAAAGCAATGTCTTCCCCTTTCCTTCCGATCCGACTGGAAGCGGGGTATTATCTTTCCTTACGAAAACATCCTGCTGCAACCGGCCAACTGGAAGCGCTGCTTGCAAGGGTACCCCCGTTGTTTCACTTCGTGTTTCCAGAGTTTTTTGCTGTCATCGGCACTAAAGAATCAATGTCCATCCTGCGCAGCCTCATGGATGATGAAGAAATGAGCTGCCGTGCAGAAGCAATTTTGAGCGCCGCCCGTTACGGCCGCGATGATTTGCTTACAGCGATTCGCAAAAAAGCGAGTTATCCCCATCATGCGATGCAAGAAGCAGCTACAACAGCGCTCATGCTTCTGCAAGACACTTTTTCCTTGAACATCTTCAAACAGTTTACTAAATCGCCCTCTTCGTTTGTCAAGCTTGCGGCTATAAAAGGCCTTGTGCAGTTTGGTGACGATGAGGCTAAAGAGAGGCTAAAAGCGCTCGTCAAAGAAGGGGACCTTTATGCAATCCAAGCAGCAGGCGAGTTAGAAGTCGGCTTAGATCAGCTTGTAGACCTTACCCATCATAACGATTTTCAGGTGCGCATCAATGCGGCGATAGGGCTTTTGCAAGCACGTGACTCAAGAGCTTTGCCAACACTTCTTGAGATCCTCCTACGCGATGCTCGAGACCTAGGCATCGTCATGGTCATTTCTCCTGGCAGAGCGCTTCATGCATGGAAAACGATCCCCTCATTAAGGCAAAGGCAAGAAGTAGAATTTACCGACCTCTTCGCTATCACTTTAGCTCTTCGCGAGCAATTTTTAAGGGAGTGCCTTGAACTCGGTGAAAAGCCCTTTCTTCAGGTAGCCAAATTGCTGTTTGAAAGAGGCCAAGGAGAGCTTGTTCCTCTTCTCTGCGCGCTTCTAGAAAATCTTCGCACACCCGGCGCCATTGCACTCTTGCAGGAGAATGCAAATCGGATTGGCTTCCCCCTGATACGCACCTACGCAGCCTTGTCCCTTTACCGTATGGGCGCTGTGCAACCTTACGAGGGGATGCTTAAACAATGGTTAGCTAATCACAACAAAGAAGAAATCCTTCGCTTTCGCCCCCTGTTACCCTTCCATAAACGCCCTAGCAGCTCGCACTATGAACTTTCTCCAGAAGAGACCTCTCGTCTTCTCATCGAGATTTATCAGGCCTTTGCCAACCGGCATACCAAAGAATCTATCGACCTCATCCTCAAAGCAATTCGCGAAGATCGCTCCAATAATCGCTATGCCCTCGCAGGCCTATTACTCCACGCCCTGCAATAGACCTCTTTTCGAAACTAAGGGTTCGTCAATTTTCTGGATTATTTTGGCCGATTTTCGATTTCAAATTGCGGGGATAATATACTTTTGTCGATATTACCCCCGTAATTTGAATCGAAAATCGGCTCAAAAGAACCTGAAAATTGACAGAACCTAGTTTCAAAAGAGGTCTAATAGAGTTTTCCTGACGGAAAACCGCACATCGCGTAAACTTACACTGTCGAATTGAGGTTGCGCCGCTCTCTACTTATGCATGCTTTACTTGCCACCATCTCTTTAATCATCTGCCCCATCGCAATCAGTGCTTCGCTAACTGCTGATCATCAGAATTTTCAAGTCGATCTCAAAAATCCCGTTTTTGAACGGGGCGTTATTTCCACAGACCAAGGTGGAGTCATCACGGCTGAAGGCATCCGCATCCAGGCTCGTAAGATCGCCTATACCAACTGCATTGAGAATGGCATTACCGTCCGTAGGATCAAAGCCGAAGGAGATCTCCTCTTGGAATATGGCGACCAAGCTTTTGTTGGGGACAAGCTTGACTATGACTTTACGACGCATTCAGGCTTGATCGAGGGAGGAAAAACCCATGTCGAGATGTGGTTCCTTGGCGGAGAAAAGATTTATCTGCAAGAGGATGGAAGCTATTACATCGTCAATGCTTACATCACTACATGGGCGAGCGATCATCCTCTATGGGAAGCGCACGCCGGTAAAATTCGCATCAACAATGAAAAATTGCTCTCCGCTCGTAATCTTCGATTTAAATTCGCTAAGCTCCCTTTTTTTTGGCTTCCTTCCTTTAAAGCAAATTTAAAAGCCGTAAAAAAGCCTCCTATTCGCCTTAAAGTTCGCTGGGATAAAAGCCTAGGGCCAAGAATCAGCGCCCGCTATCGCGTCTATTCCTGGGAAAACCTCGATATCTTTCTGCGTGGCGACTATCGCATAGGCAAAGGGGGTGGTCTTGCCTTAGAAACGGAATACCTTGCAGAAGACCAGTTAACGGAGTTCGTCACACGCAGCTACGGTTCCGTTAACGATAAAAGCACTCCGATCATTCATAGTCCCGAGGAATTCCGTTTACAAGGGCTTTTTCGGACGCAGAGCCTTGATGATCGAACGCATGTCCACCTCGTTTACGATCGCATCCGTACCCAAAAGATGATTGATGAGTTCAAGAGCGACGACTTTGAAATTGATACGAAAAAACGCACCCGTTTATTGGTCAATCATCTAGAAGATGATAGCTTCATGAATCTGAGCGTACAACCCCGCATTAACCCTTGGCAAAGCTTGAACCAGGAACTCCCCTATCTTTCTCTTGGTATCCGCCCCTTCACTTTTGGGTCTTCCGGCATCATCATGCAAAATTGGACGAATGCCTCTTATCTCGATTATGTCTACGCTCACGATCTCAGAAAATACCTCCATCAAACACATGCTGCGCGTCTCCAGACAAACAATTCTATCTATCGACCCTTTAGAGCTGGTCATGTGACAATCACACCAGATATCGGTATCATCGGTATTTTCTATAATAACAACCCATTTCGACACTCTGTAGGACAGGCAATCGGTACGTACGGTTTTCTCGCCACGACAACACTACAACGCAAATTTTCGCAATTTGAACACATCATTGAGCCTTACCTTGCCTTCCGAGGATTGACTAAGCCGACGACTTCATTCCATCGACTTTTCATCTTTAGCATTGATGATGGCTACCATCGCATCAACGCCCTGCGCTTCGGCGTAGTCAATGATTTCTCTTTTCTTAAAACCATTGATCCGCCCTATTTATCGGCTGATCTTTATGCCTACGCCTTCTTAGGGGATCGCGGCCAGCTTTCCACGATCCCTCGTCTCTATCTTGATTTTACAGCAGAAACCCCTACTTGCTTTGCCACGCTCGGGTTTGCTTGGAATAGCCAAAAACACCTCATAGATCGCATCAACGCACGAACCAGTTGGACGGTGAGTAAACGCTTCGCCATCAATTTAGAATTTCGACATCGCAGCAGGTTTGATTGGAGAAAAGCGAACCATGACAACTATATCCTAGATGTCTCAAGATCCTTTCACGAACTCCTGCAATCCCCTCTTTCCGATGGCCGTGATACGCTACTCGGCGAACTGCAATACACTATCCATCCACTTTGGACAATGCATGTTGCAGGCCATTTTGGTTGGGGCAGAGGCGATGAGCCTTCTTATCATTCCGCTAAAGTGGATCTCTATACGACGATGATCACAGGATGGAAGCTTCGCGTTAGCGCCGAGGTCAATGCTGGAGACATCCGCTTCACAACAGGCATGGAAGTCATCAAATATTAGACATCTAGCGTGTGGTGTGACAAACGCTCGTTCCTCGCATCTGTCACAGCGTTTTTTGCTTGCCGTTTTTGGTGGAACATCCAAGAGACGTATTTATACTGAAACAACCTGAAGAATCGGTTTCTGACGGCGTCGGCTTTACTTCGCAATTCTTGTCTTCACTCGAGCCTTGTTCTCGAACAATAGACTTACAAAACCGAAATTTTTGATGCGACTCGTTTTAAAGAGTCTCGTTCAGTAGGTGCATATTTAGGAATGACTCCTACACAGTATGCTTCCGGAGAAACCCAAAAACAGGGAAAAACCTCCAAGTGCGGATCAAAAGAACTCAGATTTCTGTTAGTTGAAGCCGGGGTAGTGATTCTGACTCGGAGCAAAAAGTGGAGCAAATTGAAAGCTTGGGGGCTCAAAATAATGAGGAAAAAAGGGCTCAAGAAAGCTGCTATGGCCGTGGGTCGCAAATTAGCTGTAATTATGCATCGGATGATGCTTGAAGAAAAAGACTTTATTTATGGAGAGCCAAAAGCGGCATAAACCAAAAGCGGATGCAATTTTTTAAGCAAAAGTAGGCCCTAAATCTTTGTGAGAAACAAACCGAAGAAGCAGGCAAAGACGAGAAGATGTTGGCTCTTAGAAGCCGTAATAGACTTTGTCTTGCCTGTTTTTATCGGAAGGCATAATGGGGCGGAGAACCCAAACGTAGTCCTCCACAAAAAGACCCCGAAGAGAACCATGGAATTGTTCTCATAAAAGAGTTAGACACTGAGATGCTACAAATCGTTGCGCCTTTTTGTTCTGCTTCGCTGCACAAACGGCGAAAAAGGCTCATGAGAAAAAGAGAGTGAATAACCCTTGTGCGCAATTAGAGAACATCTTGCGTAACCTGCTTTACTTGAAAAAATCGGAGGTTTTTTCGCCGATTTTTAGAAACTGCTTTGCAGTTTCGGATCAAGCGAACGAAGCCACTCCAAAGAGTGGTTGAGTGAGTGCGAGAAAAATCCGCAAAAAAAGAACGATTTTAGCAAGCAAATGAGGTTACGCAAGATGTCTAATGGTCTCTCCGCTCCAGACAAGAATTGCGAAGAGCCTTCTTGTCAAAAACCCGATTCTTCAGGTTGTTTCGGTATAGAACAAGACTACGCTGGAATAATTTTTCTGTGACAGGCGCGAGGAACGAGCGTTTGTCACACCCCGCCTAATTGGTATACTTCTTCTTGATGACGCGTAATAGAGGCTCTATGCGCTTACGCACTTTGTGGTCGACACGATCGACGAAGAGAACACCATTGATGTGATCGTTTTCATGCAGGATAACACGCGCTCTGTACCCTTCTAATTCTTCGGTGAAGGGATTGCCCTCGCCATCGAGGGCTTCAACATGTATGCGCACGGGACGAACGACATCTTCTCTGATTCCTGGAATCGACAAGCATGCCTCATCATCTATCTGTAATGCATCGTCCAGAATCGTGATGCGCGGATTCACGAAGACTTGCGAATCGGTGTATTCGATATTGCCGTCCTCATCGATGTTACAGTTGCGCCTCGCAAAAATTCTAAGCGATTTTCCAACCTGAGGGGCCGCCAACCCCGCCGCTGGGTGGGCGAACATTGTACGCACGAGGCCTGCGATAAACTGTTTGATCTCTTCATTGAAAATCGTCACTTCCTGCGCCCGTTTTCGCAAAACGGAATCGCCGTAAAAGCGTATTGGGTAGGTCATTTTGCTTTATTGCTGTTCAATCGTAGGGACTTCATAATGATATTTGCCGCGGCCGATCCGAGAGGTCCACAGCGAAAGTAGAATACAGCTTATCATAAAAATCACAGCAATCCATGCCGTAAATTTTTTAAGCACTTCTGCTGTAGATGTACCGAAGAGCGATTCTCCTGGATCTCCACCAAAAGAGGCGCCAAGCCCTAGGCTCTTACTTTCTTGTACTAAGATGACAAGGCACAGAAGAAGGCATAGAACGATGAAAAGGACAAGCGCTAGATAAAAGAAAATAGTCATACTTTTTCAACATTGTTGAGGATTGCGACGAACGTTCTCACTTCTAATGCCGCTCCGCCAATCAGCGCGCCGTCGATATCGGGCTGATCGAGAAGTTCGGCGATATTATCGGGTTTAACCGAACCGCCATACAAAATGGGAAGAGATCCTGCAATGCTCTCGCCCCATCGTCTCGCGATGAATCCGCGGATTTTTTTATGGGTCTCCTGAGCTACCTCTGGCGTAGCAGTTCTTCCTGTGCCAATGGCCCATACAGGCTCGTAAGCGATCACAAGGCGCTTAAGATGGGCGGTTTCTATACCAGCAAGGCCCGATGCCAACTGCAGTTCGAGAAGGTTCATATAGTCGCCGCTCTCTCGCTCGGCCTCTTTCTCTCCGATACAAAGAAGAGGCGTCAATTCAGTCTCAAGAGCTCGACGCACCTTGGCATTGATGATTCCATCCGTTTCATGAAAAAGTGCCCTGCGCTCGGAATGTCCAAGAATGCAAAACGATGCGCCAGTTTCTCTTAGCATCATACCGGAAATTTCTCCGGTAAACGCTCCTTGCGCAGCTTCATGCATCGTCTGTCCCCCGATGACCACCCTAAGGTCATGCTGCTTGACAAATGCCATGCAAGCATGGAGAGCCGTGAAAGGAGGAGCGATCCAAATCTCCATGCCCGGTCTGCTCGGCACATGTCCCTGGATACCTCGCAGAAAGACCCCCGCCTCCGCGATTGTCTTGTGCATTTTCCAATTACCAGCAATGATCTTTTTACGCATAATCTTGACAAGAAGAGAGTATGATAGCGAAGCTAAGCGGGTATTGTCAAATTATACTGTATCAACCTAGTCGAGCGACCTAGCCAATTTTTTAAAACGATGACAATTCTTTCTGTTTACGAACTAACGATTTCGATCAAAAAACTGCTTGAAAAACAGTTTACGTCCCTTGCTGTACGCGGTGAAATCAGCAATCTTAAAGAACAGTCTTCCGGACATATCTATTTTACCCTGAAAGATAAAGATTCGCAAATCAGCGCTGTCTTTTTCCGCGGTGATGCAGCAAAAATCCTCAAACGTCCTATCAAAAACGGCGATGAGGTCATTGTCCGCGGCGAGCTCAACGTCTATGCTCCACGCGGCAACTATCAAATCATTGTTCGCGAGATAGAATTTGCCGGCGTGGGCGAATTGCTTTTAAAGCTTCATCAACTCAAAAAAACTCTTGATGCAAGAGGCTGGTTCGATGCGGCCCACAAAAAACCTCTCCCTAAGCATCCCAAAGTCATCGGTGTTATAACGAGCCCTACAGGGGCTGTTATCCAGGATATCGTCAACGTGCTTAGCCGCCGGTTTTCAGGTTTTCAACTTCTTCTTAATCCCGTCAAAGTGCAAGGAGAGGGCGCCGCCAAGGAAATTGCGCAGGCAATTGATGAGATGAACCGCTACAACCTGGCAGACGTACTCATCGTAGGCAGAGGAGGAGGAAGCCTTGAGGATTTATGGGCTTTTAATGAGGAGATCGTGGCCGAGGCCATTTTCCGTTCGCAAATTCCCATCGTCACCGCGATCGGTCATGAGACGGACACATGCATCGCTGATTTTGTTGCTGATTTGCGTGCACCCACACCCTCCGCAGCTGCCGAAATTGTCACAGCAGAGAAAGCGCAAAAACTAGACTTTCTCCGCTCAGTCAAGCGGACGCTATCCAACACCTTGCGACATAAAACCAACGAGGAGCGCGCTAGATGGACGGGCTTTGCACGCCATCCCATTTTTTCCACTTCCTCGACCCTGCTAAGCCCCTATTTTCAAAGGATAGATGAACTGCGAGAAGATCTAGATGCTTCCATAAAAACAGGCATGCTCGAACAAAGATTGCACTTGCGGAGATTGAAAGAAACGTTAACTCTCCTCAATCCATCGAGTCAGATTGACCAACAAAAAAGCCGCCTTGAGACCATCAAGAGAACCTTGTTCCAAGCCAGCCAAACAGTACTCCTACAAAAAAAGGAACGTCTGAAGCAACTCGAACAACATTTAATGGCCATCAACCCAAAAAATTTATTAACAAAAGGCTATTGCATTCTCTTCCGCGAAAACTCGAATTCAGTTATCGTTTCGACACGGGACGTCGAGGATCAGGAAAGACTTGATGTTCTGCTTCAGGATGGCACACTCAAAGTCCAAAGGATTCCATGACACAAGCACCTGTACCCTTCGAAAAAGCATATGAAAGGCTAGAACAAATCCTCGAAAAAATGAATCGAGGAAATGTCCCTTTAGAAGAGGCATTGCAATTCTATGAAGAGGCTGATGGACTTTTACGCCTCTGCCATGAGAAGCTGATCAATGCCGAAGAGAAAATTGAAATCCTCATCAAACAGCGCAATGGCGAACTCTCCCCAGATGAAAAAGGGCAGCCTTTGAAGCAAGCTTTCCAACCAGGCTTGGTGCGATGACATCGCTGCTCAAAACTATCTTCTCTCCTGCAGACCTAAAAGAGCTATCGCTTGAAGATCTGCCTGAACTAGCCAAGGAGATCCGCCAAACAATCATTGACGTCCTTTCCATCAATGGGGGGCATTTAGCCTCGAATCTCGGCATTGTCGAACTAACGATAGCCCTGCATTATGTGTTCAACTCTCCAGAAGATAAGTTCATTTTCGATGTAAGCCATCAATCGTATTCTCATAAGCTCCTCACGGGAAGGCAAGAACTTTTTTCCCGTATACGACAGTTCAAAGGACTTTGTGGGTTTTGCAATCCAAAAGAATCCCCTCATGATCATTTTTATGCCGGCCATGCCGGCACAGCGCTCTCTCTTGCCTTAGGAGTCGCTAAAGCACGCGATCTCGAACAACAAAAGGACCATCTCCTTCCGATCCTTGGCGATGCAAGCCTCACCTGTGGATTGACCCTTGAGGCGCTCAATAATATCCCCAAAAATCTTAAACGCTTCATCGTCATCCTCAATGACAACAATATGTCCATTTCACACAACGTAGGGGCAATCACAAATATTTTGAGCCGCCTGCTGAGCAATCCCACTTCGAACCGGATCTACCACGAACTAGAACACCTCATTGCCAAGATTCCAAGTCTCGGCCCCGTATTAGCTAAAAAAGGTCTTAAGGTTAAAGAATCTGTCAAAAATCTCTTCAGCAGCGCGCCTTTCTTTGAGCAATTTGGCCTCGCCTATGTGGGGCCCGTTGATGGCCACGATACCGGTAAGTTAATCACTATCCTTAGCGCTCTTAAGGATGTCGACCAACCAACGATCCTTCATGTTCTGACCACCAAAGGAAAAGGCCTGGATACGGCCATCCAAAACCCTATCAGTTATCACGGATGCAAGCCGTTCGACAAAATCACAGGGAAATTTCTCGTCCCTTCCTCCCCTTCTCAGCCCACATTCCCGCAGATTTTCGGCAAACAAGTCCTAAAGATGGCCGAAAGCGACCCTGATGTCGTCGCCATCACTCCGGCCATGCCGGCTGGGTCGTGTTTAGAAGAGTTCATGAATCGCTTTCCCGACCGCTGCCTAGATGTTGGAATTGCCGAAGGGCATGCCGTCACTTTTTCCGGCGGCATCGCAAAGAGCGGCAAGAAAAAAGTCATCGTCTCCATCTATTCTACGTTCTTGCAAAGAGCTCTTGATAATCTTTTCCAAGACGTTTGCCTGCAGGAACTCCCCGTTGTATTTGCTGTCGATCGTGGAGGAATCTCTGGCCCCGATGGATCTACGCATCATGGGATCTACGATATCTCTTTTCTCAATGCCATGCCGAATATGGTGATTTGCCAACCTCGCAATGGAAAACTCTTGAGAGAACTTCTGACAAGCGCATTCCATTATCAGCGCCCTACCGCTATCCGCTACCCTAACATGGCCACAACGGATGAACCTGGCGAGCTGCGTTATAAAGAGCTCGGGATCGGCGAGGTCCTCGTAGAGGGCAAAGAAATAGCGATCATTGCACTTGGCCATATGTGCGCTACCGCCTTGGACGTACACGCCCGTCTCAAAAAGCATGGATTGGAGCCAACGATCATCGATCCAATTTTTGTCAAACCCCTCGATAGCGAGCTTTTCTGCAAAATTGCCAGCAGCCATAAAATGATCGTCACTCTGGAGGAACATTCGGTGAACGGTGGGCTCGGCATGGTGTTGAACAGTTTTTTTGTTCGCAATGGCTTTAACGATGTGCAAATACTCAATTTTGGCGTGCCAGACACTTACTTGGAGCAGGGCAGCAACAAAGAGCTGCTTCAACAAATTGGCCTCGATCCTGAATCCATTACCTCGACCCTCTTACGCGAACTTCAAGAAGCAACGACGAATAAGATATGTTAATTGCCCTCTTTCCTAATCTCAAAAAAAAGCCTTCTAAGAATCTCGCGATCAGGATTAGGGAATTCATGCAATCTCATGGATACACCGTCGTCGCTGAAGAAGAAGAGGCTAGCGTCATTGGCGCGTTGCCTTTGTCCGAAGCAAATCTTAAAGAAGCGCAGCTTATGATCACAATGGGAGGCGATGGTTCTATCCTACGCCTTGTCCACAAATATCCAGAACTAACCGCTCCTATTTTAGGCATCAACCTTGGCCATTTAGGATTTATGGCCGATGTACCTGTTGCTGATCTTTATCCTAGCCTTCAAGATCTTGTTGCAGGACTCTATACCATCGAAGAAAGAATGATGATTCAAGGGAGAACCGAAAAAGGAGAACATTTTTTTGCTGTCAACGACATCGTCATACATCGGGGCAGTAATCCATCCCTCATCGAGTTGGCTATTCATGTCGGTGGTCTTTATGTAAACACCTTCGTCGCTGACGGCCTCATCATTGCTACACCAAACGGCTCCACGGCTTATTCTCTAGCAGCGGGCGGACCAATCCTTAACCCCCAGCTCGAAGCCCTTGTCATCACACCTGTCAGCCCGCATACGATTTCCAATCGACCTTTGGTTTTGACCGCTGATCAAGAGATCCAAATTCAATACTTAAGCGAATACCATCCAGCTGAGGTCAGCACCGATGGGCTTAAAGGTTACGAGCTCACTGTTGGCCATGCTATTCACATCAACAAATGCCCACGCCGCTTTAAGCTCGTTAGCCTTCATCGAAGAGACTACTATTCTACCCTTCGCACCAAACTCGGCTGGTCGGGAAAGGTGCGCATTTAGGGTGAACAACGAGATCAGCCGATCAGCTTTTCGTTTTTCTCTCGGCACCCTCTTTAGTCGAGTTTCAGGGATGACGCGCGAAATGACCATGGCCTATGTGCTGGGAACATCGCCTGCCGCAGCAGCTTTCCTTGTTGCTTTTCGTTTTGCTTACTTGCTGAGAAGGTTATTTGGCGAAGGAGCATTAGTCAATGGCTTCATTCCTCACTATGAAGCGTTAAAAAGCCAAGATGAAAAAAGAGCTTCGTTTTTTTTCCGCGACCTCTTTTATTCCATCAGTCTATTACTGATCGGGGTCATCGGTGTATTGGAATTTGTTTTATGCTTTGTGATCCATCGATTTGCCCTACAAGAAAGCAACCTCGAAATCTTGCGCTTGATCATGCTCTCTTTGCCTGGCTTGCTTTTCATCTGCCTTTTTGCTTTGCATACGGGTTTTTTGCAATGCCAAGGGCGTTTCTTCCTGACCGGTGCAGCTCCGGTTGTTTTCAATCTTGCCTGGATCGGATCGCTGCTTTTCTATCGTAATGAAGAAGCCTCGGCGATTACCTCCCACCTTGCTGTTGCACTCGACGTTGCTTTTCTCTTGCAATGGGTCATTTTACTACCGGCCACCTGGAAGAAACTCAAGGGACTGCTCACCTTTTATGATTTTAAAGCGTTCAAGCTTTTTTCACAGGAAATCCGCAGTCTACTCATGACACTTTCCCTTAGCGTTATTGGTGTCAGCGCAATCCAGATCAATGGCTTTATCGACGTGCTTTTTGCTAGGGCAGCTGATCTCCAGGGTCCCGCCTATCTCACCTTCGCCATTCGTTTGCAGCAATTACCCCTAGCACTCTTTGGCATCGCCATCTCCTCCGCCATTTTTCCTTCTTTATCTCGCGCTTGTGAAAATCGCGACGAATTGGCCGCAGAGGGGCTGCTTCGGTTTGGCCTCATGCGCTCCTCCTGTCTTATGATCCCTTGCACATTTGGCATTCTCATCTTAGGTGCTCCAGCGATCAATCTTCTTTTTGGACATGGCCATTTTACCAATCACTCGACCTTCTACACGACCCTTTGCCTATGGGCTTATGGCGTTGGACTTCTTCCCTCGACCGTCCTCCTGCTCTTTAGCCAAGCCTTTTTTGCTAGGCATGATTTTAAAACGCCAATGCTTCTTTCACTAGGGACGATCGCTCTAAATGCGCTTCTCAACAGCCTCTTGATCTATGGATTACACTGGGGCGCAGTCAGCGTTGCCGTAGCGACGAGCTTCACATCGGCCATCAACGCTGTTCTTCTCTATTTGCTTTATAAAAAGCGTTACGAAATGACTTTTTTCAGTGAAAAGTGGCGCCCGTTGCTGCAGCTTTTTTCAAGCACGGTCATCGCAACGCTGGCTTGCCTTCTCACTTCCTTTTGGGTGGGGGACAACAGTTTTCTGGAGATGCTCCAGGGCAAATTCCCCAGTTTTCCCCGCAATCTTTCAGGCCAAGCTCTTCAACTTGTTCTACCGAGCCTTGTCTTTGCCGTCATCTTCGTCCTTACGAGTTGGATCACGCGTTGCGAAGAGGTCCTCAACCTACTAAGGATCAAATCAAGATCCTTTTATTAAAGTTCTTTCGAAATCAAATTTTTAAAGTCTGAAGTACTGGCTCCCATTACACAAGTCGGGGACGTGGCGTCAGCGCATGTCCCCGACTTGTGTAATGGGAGCCAGTACTTCAGACTTTAAAAATTTGATTTCGGAAGAACTCTATTACCAATTTTGAAACGCTTATTTTTTTGTTAACGTCTCTTTTCCTACTAATGCTCCTTTATAGTAAACAAATGGACCCTCGAGTTTGTCTTTTTCTATCATGTAAATCTGAAGACCTACTTCACCACCGATTTTTTCAGGAATGCTCTGGTAAATAAAACTTACCTGGTCTTTGATTTTAAGACCCGTGCCTATGTAATTTGAAGGTGCGACATCCAAGACCCATTTCGCTTGGTACACATCGTTATCATCTTTGGTGATTTCTATTGTTCCTGTGTATGGTTTCTTTTCATAGGGATCATATCCCTTTACGTCATAAATCCCCTCGATCGCATGCAAAGAAGCGGCGCATAACCACGCAGCTATCCAATTCAAGATCGATTTTTTCATGGCTTCCCTCTTATAAATTACATTTTTTAGTTGGATGGGGTACCTGCCCTTGCCGATAAGCGAAGATAAAGTAGAAAAAGGCTGCGATGAACAAAATAGAGCCGAACAAAATCGGAGCATGCATATTCCATCCGGCTAAAGGCCCTGCCAAAAGCGGCGCCACGATCTGGCCGATCGACCACATGGCCCCTCCCGCTCCCATCGCTCTTCCTTGCATACTTGCCGAGGCTTCTAATGAGAGCATCGACCCAAGGTTTACCCAAGCAAGCGCACCGAAAATCAAAGCAATGGGGATAATGAACCAATAAGGCCATAACGTCCCAGGGAAAACAAAAGAAGAAACGCCCACTGTGATGCCGATCAAACTGACGAGGATGAGCGACCGCAAAGAAAACTTACTCGTCAATTCCTTATTTAAGAACATTGAAGAGAATGTCCACATAATCGCCATATACGCAAAAAAATCTCCGATTTTGTCAGAACTAAGCGAGAATTTTTGCACGAGAAACGTTGGAGAGAAAATAAGAAAAAAGGCCCATCCTATGGAAAAAAGTACAGTCGTTATCAAAATGATACGAAGAGTCTTAAGGTGGAACACCTGTTGTAAATCCCTAAATGTCTTCCAAAGCCCCTGGCTGCCATGCGCTTCTTTGGCACTCCAAGTTTCTGTGAAGAAAAAGAAGAGCATGAGAAAGTTAGCGATCGCTGCAATGGCGGCAAAAATAAATGCCCCTGACCCATAGAGCCATTCTGGATTCGCCAATTTACCACCGACCCATGGACCTGCTACAAAGCCGAGTCCTCCCACGCCAAGTAAAATCCCAAACGCCTTGCTGCGATGGCGCGGCTCCGTCAAGTCAGCTGTTGTCGTTTGCGCAAGTCCAACATTCCCTGAGCAAAGACCTGTAATGACCCTGCCAACAAATAACAAGCCGATACTCTGAGAGTACACACTGACCGCCATCACCGCGTAACCAAGAATACTCAACCCAACGGTACCCAAGAAGAGTTTATAGCGTCCGTAGTGGTCGGCTAACGCGCCAACAACGGGCGCTCCTAAAAACTGCGCTATCCCAAAAAAGCTGAAGAGGATCCCCAATACTGTAGTGCGCGTTGCCTCAGAGGTCTCAGGAGAAAAAAAATGGAGATGTGTATTGAGCAGCAAAGGTGCAAGAACGGGGAATACGATAGAAAAGCCTACGAGGTCCAATGTGTAGGTTAAAAGAACCGTTAAAAATGTACGGTAATCACGCGGGGTGCGGAACATATAGCCTCCAAAAGAGCTCCTAGTTCCTCCATACCGATTTAAAACTCAATTATCAAGGGGGATAATTTAGAGCGATTTCCGTTGTAGGGGCTTTTTGAGTACGTCCTTAAAAACCTATGGCAAGGGACGAGATCCCCATCTATATCCATGCCAAGTTTCGCTTCAACCGAGTTGTCTTCGGGCATGGATATAGATAGATGGGGATCTCGTCTCTTGCCATAGGTTTTTAAGGACGTACGAATAAATTTCGCAAGCAGCGTTTCCTAAATAAGACTGTTCTTCTGCTTTTTTTGTGAAATAAATTTTTTACTAATTTATAAAAATTTTTAACTCTACCATTCTCCAAGTTTGTCATATAAATGCCTCCCTCCATGCTAACCTCTTTTGTGCAATAGTTAGCTCTGGAATATTTCAAATAATTTTTTGTTAATAAGACATTTTTTCTTTGCGACTATAACTATATTTTTTTAATATATCTTACTTTATTATAATAACATTAAAACTTTTTAAATTGAAAACACTGAGGATCTATGTCTTTAGTTACAAATACAAGTCAACCATCGTCAAATGTTGCCATTCGCTTAGAGAAGCTTCAAAACCTCTACCAAGTGCTCACAAACAATGAGCCCAAGCAACGCATTTCCGAAGTGTTCGCAAAGCTTGAAAAAATCGACCGCCAAGCGATCCGCATTAGGAGCTCTACCAAAACGATAGGCCGTAAGTACATTATCAACAAAATCGCCATGAAGAATGCCGTTGAAAGGCATTTGGTGGCTCTTAAAAAAGTAGAACGTGCTTTTCAAACGAGTGTCGTAAAAGACCAAATAAAAAGCCAGGGTGCACTCACTAACTCTTCAAAGCAAAAAAGCAAAAATCCATTAGTTAAACTTCCACAGGACGTGCTCGCAGAGAACGTACTTCCTTTTCTCACAAGAGAAGAAGCGACGAATTTCCAAACAGCCTGTGTTGGCTACAGCTCTTTGACGGCCTCTAGATTTCATCGCTTAAACAAATTTTCCCAGGCAATCGCACAAGATCAAGTAGAAATACCCGTGCTATTCCAAGAGCTCCACAAAGACGACCGAACGAGAATTCTTGCCAATTTCAGGAAAGAAAAGTTTGATTGGAATCAGATGAAAGAACACAAAAAACCCCTCCTAAAAATGATCGAGGTGATGAAAGCTGAACGTAGCTTTATCATCCCCTCTTCAAAATCTCTTGTCAACCACCTACCAAAGCTCGCTATTCCCGTGATGTCCGCTTCTGTAGGTTCTTTCCTCACAGAAAAAGAGAGGGCCGACCTTCGAAGCAGTTGTAGGAATACCCGTAATATCCAAACCCCCGCTTCTTTGATCATCAAAACCTACCATCTCGAGAATCTCATAGAAACCTACCTTCATATTTCTTCCTCCGACTTAAACCAACGCGACAAGGCAAAAACACTCCATAAACTGCTGTCTATGGCATACAGCTTAAGCGAAATCGAGAAACTCCCACGTCCAACTTATTCATCTCTCCCAGCTTTTTTCCAGGAGGTAGAAGCACGCAACCTCATCAGGATGATAGGGGCAATCCGTGACGCAAGGCCACTTCTCAATCTGCCGGCAGAGATAGAAGACCTTCATATTCCAAACGATCCTACAGAGACAATGCAAAAGGCAGACTGTTTACGTAAATGGATTCATGACCACCAAGGCGCAATAGCTGCTATTGATGGTTTCCTAGGTCTTCAGCATATAGACTTAAGTCTCTTACCTAAAAAAATCGGTCAGCTAAAGGCATTGCAAGAGCTTCGTTTGGAAAAGAATGGGTTGATTAGCTTATCTCCGGAGTTGGACCGATTTAAGAGTGCTCTCGAGAAGCAAGATAAATAGCTGCAAAAGCCGATAAGACACTGCGTAAAAAACTAAAAGATAAGCAATTCGGTAGAAAGGCTTTCCTAGACAAGAGCATCGATCCCAAACTTAAAACTGCTGCGATCGCAAGCTTTAGAAAAACCCTTGGGGAATAGGTTTCTATACTGCTGACAGTTCAAACGTCCGAAGGTTTTTGACTTTGGCGCTTCGATTTTAAAGCGAGGATGCCAAGTCAAAAGCACTTAGACGACTGAACTGAAAGCAGTATATGGTGGTTCCAGTTCGATATTGCTGCTCGATACAATACATCAAGTTGATTCGCTGTTATACGCTGTTCTACTTTAATCTGATTTCTTTCTTGATTATTCCTTGCGCGAAGCGCCCTGGAGAGGTAATTGCAAAAATACAAATCACAAGAGGAAAGTCGCTATTGGAAGAAGTTTCTTGATTTTTTTGTACGTCCTTAAAAACCTATGGCAAAGGCTGCGGTGCTCATTTAGATCCATGCCATCTGAAGTGTCTATCAACCTTGTCTTGAGCATGGATCCAAATGAGCACCGCAGCCTTTGCCATAGGTTTTTAGGGACGTACTAATTTTCCGTACATTTGCAAAAAATTAAACCTTTCATAACCCAATGCAAAATCATTCTTTTTTTGGGCTACCGGTCAAGCCTGTTGGGGGAGAAATACTGAAGGTTGGGATTGGCATAATGGCGATGTCTATAGCCTCAGAAATACCGAGCATATCTAGGGGAGTAACCTCGCCCGCTGATACTGGAAGGACCCCAGTTGTTGGAAGTGAGTAGACTCCAGCCGGACTAGATGATGGATTAACACACGTATAAAAGAGTGTTTTCCCATCATTTGACACAGCTAGACCATTCACTTCAGTAGTCGGCCCCCCTGTCATCAGCACCAAATGTCGTGTAGTAAGATCGGTTAGAGAAACACGATAAATTTCTCCTCCATACACAGTCGATATATAGAGGTAGCCATCACTAGAAATTGCCAGCCCGCCTACGTTATTCGCTCCAAACGATTGAATCGGACCTGAGCCTGCGTCGTAAGTATTATTTGTATTGTCGAATGACACGCTATAGACTTCGCCAGCTAAATAATCACCTACAAAGGCAATCTTCCGGAGATAGCGATAAATAGTGGATTTGCAATGCTTGTAGCCGTCGCTGTTAGTGGGTTATTACTTCCTCCTGCAGTAGGGAAAGAATAGATCCCAGAAGGAGACATCACATAACCGGATGTAGCTACATAACCTACTGTTCCATCGCTTGCTATTGCAATACCGAAGGGGCCTGGAACTCCTGTGTTTAGATTCGTATCAGACCGCGGATCACATACGGAGAAGGAATGAACATCTTCATTACTAAGACCCGTTGTGAAATAAACAGTCAATCCATCTGGAGAGAACGTTATATATTCAGGAACAGGAGGAGGAATGATAGCGATTTCGATTGCGCTTACATCTGGATGTTTTGCATCGAACTGGTAAATAGCGCCAGTATTATTCGTGACAAAAGCTGTTTCCCCGACTCTTTGTCCCAAGAGATGAGAAGCGCACAAGACTAAGCCCACCGGCAATAGTTTGAGAGATGCAAAATTCATTCAGACCCCGCATCAAGTTACTTGTAAAGTAAAACATGACAGTTAAACTTCAGCAACTTTTGTATCAAGAATTTATCCAGAAAAAGAGTGCTCTCTGGAGTTTGGACTGATTTTGCGCCGCTTGGGCGCGAAATGAGTCCAAACTCCAGTTAAAAAGCGTATCCTAGTCCGAGGCCAAAGGTCAAGCCATCCACTTGCACACTTCTTCCTTGCACTTGCTTTTTGTCTGGATGAAAGCGTATCTTTGCAAAAGAGTACTCTCCAAAAACATCTATGAGAAAATGTCGCCGCAAAATAAAATTAAAGCCTGTATTTACAAATCCTCCTATACCACTATTGCTAACGTTTTTATCCACATAAGAGGAATCATTATGTTGATGCACAAAAACGTACCTTGGTCCTAGGGTAATATAATATTGCACCTCAGAACGGATTGTAATGACCGATTTAAGACCCAGGCTTAGAGGAACTTCCCAAATCGAGGTTTTTTGATGGCCCTTGAGTGATTTTCCATGTCTTTGTAAATATTCGACACTACCATAGACTTGTAGCCACCTCCAGATAGGATAAGAGCCGCTCAACTGAAGATCCCATCCTCCCTGGTCATAGACTTTTCGCATTTTGGAGTCTGTGAAAAAGAAATAGCCATTTTTCACCTCTAGAGTTGGCTGCACCTTTATCTGTGTGGATTGCGAACTTTCCATAGGCTGTGAGGGATCCGAAGGATCACCGGATGCTTGCATAGTGGAATTTATCTGTGTGGATTGAGAACTTTCCATAGGCGTTGAGAAGTCCGAAAGATCACAGGATGCTTGCGTAATGGACGTGGTAAGCACCATGGTGAGAAAGAGCTCTTTATGCGAGCGTGAAATGCATTTCCCAAGCATGCTTAATTTTCCGTACATTCGTGACCTTCTTCAATTAATTTCGATATTGGGAGTTTGAGCGCTTTCATCACCTGCACTGTCAAATGCGGAGACCGCATAGGTAGTGGTAATGCCTTTTTGTATATCATGATCATTGTAAGAAAGGGTAGTGGAATCCAAAGTAGCAATTTTACTGCCATTTCGATAGACATAATAACCTGCTACTCCAATTGTTGGACTGGGATCCCATTGCAAAAGATTAAACCTTTCATAAACCAATACAAAATCATTCTTTTTTTGGCTACCGGTCAAGCCAGTTGGGGGAGAAATACTGAAGGTTGGGAATGGCATAATGGTTATGTCTATAGCTTGAGCAATCTCGAGGCCTGTTAGGGCAGTAACCCCGCCTGCTGATACTGGAAGGCTCTCTGTTGAAAGTGAGTAGACTCCGCCAAACATACTAGGTGGATCAGGTGGATTAACACACGTATAAAAGAGTGTTTTTCCATCATTTGATACAGCTAGACCATCTACTTCAGCAGTCGGCCCCATTGTCATCACCTGAGTCAGTGGACCTGCAGGAGCGCTTAGGGGAACGCGATAAATTTCTCCTCCATGCCCAGTCGATATATAGAGGTAGCCATCACTAGAAATTGCTAGCCCACCTACGTTATTCGCTCCAAACGATTGAATCAGTGAAGCTGCATAAGTATTATGTGTATTGTCGAATGTCACGCTATATACAAGGCCATGTATATAATCACCTACAAAGGCATATCCTCCGGAGATAGCGATAAATAGTGGGGACACAATCGTTGTAGTCGCCGCTGTAAGTAGGTTATGACTTCCTCCTGCAATACGGAAAGAGTAGATCCCAGCAGACGGGGAAACATCGGTGGCTACATAACCTACTGTTCCATCGCTTGCTATTGCAATACCGATGGGGTTTGGAATTCCTGTGTTTAGTTTCGTAACAGACAGCGGATCAGATACGGGGAAGGATTGAACGTCTTCATTACTAAGACCCGTTGTGAAATAAACAGTCAATCCATCTGGAGAGAACGTTATATTATCAGGAATAACAATAGGAGGAGCAGCGAAAACAAAACGGGATGCGTACACAGTTGGATTTTCAGCATCAAACTGGTAAATAGTGCCAGTATTATCCGTGGCAAAAGCTGTTTCCCCGATAACTTGTCCCGAGAGATGAGAAGCGCACAAGACTAAGCTCAACGGCAATAGTTTGAGAGATGCAAAATTCATTCAGACCTCGCATCAAGTTACTTGTAAAGCAAAACATGACGGTTAAACTTCAGCAACTTTTGTGTCAAGAATTTATCCCGAAAAAAACTGCTCTTCGGTGCCTGCAGTGCGATTGAGTCCAGTTATGCTAAACTCATGAATTTATGTGCTTCACACGTTTTTTAAACCGTTTAAAATCGATAGGAATAATGAGTGGATGGGTTTCCACCTTATCAGAGACACCATAGGGCCCCTTTTGTAATCCATCCCTAAAATAGCGGAAGAAATCGACTAGATGGCGAAGTTTGTTTTCTATCCCAAAGATAGGTCCGGTCAATGGGGATTTTTCTAATTGCAGGCGAGTATTTCCTTTTCGATCGAGCCAAAAAAGTGTTTCCTTAAATAGCTTGGACCTGAAGGCGCGACAATGCTCAGGAAGATGGTCATGGGAACTGGCTCGAATGCAGGCGCCCTCCAATTGCTTCCATCGCTGAAAGAGTCTCCCTTTATCAAGAAAAACACAATTAGCTCCTCGCAAAAGATGATGGATATTCCGATGGATTTCTTTTATCGCAAGAAGATCGACGATGAATCTTCTCTCCGCCGCTGACTTGGGATGCCGCAATTTATTCAGGGTTTTATAGAAAAAGGCCATGATTTTTTTATGGTCTTCCGCTTCTACTAAACCCCTCAGCTCTTTTCGCGTGATCTTCTCATTGTGCTCTTCATGAAAATTCCCTGCTAGCCATCTCCCAAAATCAAAAATCCAAAGGCAAGGAATTAAAAAGAAAAGAGCAATCTGGGAAACTGTATAACGTAAGGCCTTGAAAATTTTTTCCTTAACATCGATTCCAGCTTTTTTCTGTGCCTCAGTGCGTAATTTGCAGTATTCTTCAATTTGTCGGTTGGTCTTAGCCTCTACCCGAATGCATCCTCCTGATAAGCCTTTTGACATTTTTGGGTCAAAAGCGAAAGGTCGACGTTGGTCTATGGGATTGAAAAACGGAAGTAGGTCATTTGCTTTCGAACGAAAATGTACAAAAAAATCTAGGATCGATTGTCTCCTTTTCGGACTATGATCAATAACCGCCTTTCCCTTCAGATTCAACGATGTGGGATTCTGCTCTGTCCCATGAAGATTCGCCCCTATCTTAAAAATTTTCCTTTGCAGAGCGAAGAGCTTATCATCCAAGTAATCGACCATGTATGCATGGAAATTTTTTGGAAACGCATCGTAAATTTTTGTAAAAACGGGTGTCATGATTAACTATCGATTTTTTATCTATTCCGCACGAATAATATCAAAATAAACCGATAAAAAAAAGGATTAAAAAAAACGAATCGTTCACATCGCGATTCAAAAATTGGAATTTTGACATAACTACCAGCTATAATTAAATTACCAACTTGCGATCATGTCTCTTAGAAGACGCTACGAATGGATTTTTCTATAAAGAATAACAGGATAGGCATGATCGGCGAAACGCCGGCAAGATGGACAGGATGAAGAAAAGACATCTTGCGTAACCTGCTTTGCAGTTTCGAATCAAGCGAGCGAAGCCACTCTAAAGAGCCAATTGCAAAACTCTTCGACGCGCAAAATCGTCCTTTTTGCCTTCATTGCGCCCACACTTCCTCGCCTGCCTACCTAGGCAGGCCACCGTTGGTGTGTTTCGGACAGGCTTCACCTGTCCTCGCAATGGAGCCAAAAATCATCGATTTTTCACTATCGTGGAGTTTTGCAATTGGCTCCAAAGAGTGGTTGAAAGAGTGCGAGAAAAATGCGCGAAAAAAGAACGATTTTTTCAAGCAAAGCAGGTTACGCAAGATGTCCAAAGAGATATTTTTGTCATCCTGCTTATCTTGCCGGCGTTTCGCCGATCATGCCTATCCTGTTTTTTCCTATTCGATGAGTTCGGTCTTAAGCAACTAATCTACCGGCTATAATTAACGACTTGCGATCATGACTATCCTGCTATTTCCTAATCTATTTCAACTTGCATTTGATAATTTGAGAAGGGTTGCCTCGAGGACATGACGCAGCCGTACATGTGCTTTGAGTGCTTGATGGGCTTCGCATAGGATATCGTGGACTAGGCCAAGTTGAAGCAGGTTGATCGTTTTTGCTTGATCCTCAAGAATTTTTTTCGATTCCTGATGGTAGATAACCCCCTCAACGCTTTTCTCTTGTACGAGGTGGAGGTCTCGGAACCACAAAAAAATTTCTTCGAAAAGAGCCTCATCATCCCTTGTTTGCTCATCGAGCCCGTCGATTTCCAATAAAAGATCATGCCAGCCTGGCAAACCATGGAATAAGTGCTTGCTGAGCAATCGTCGAATGAGATGCGTCGCCTTATCCTCTCTCTTTTCTACAAGTTGAAGCGCTTTAGCAAGAGAGCCCTGGCTGAATGCAGCAATGCTTTTTACATCTGCCTTTGCTACGCCTTGCTTTTGATCGAGATACTGTATGATGAGCTCTTTGCTGAGCAGAGAAAATCGCAGCAGGCAGCAGCGCGAAAGGATCGTCGGCAGTAAGCTGCCGATCTCTTCACAAAGGAGAAAAATGTAGGTCGCTGGTAAGGGTTCTTCGAGTGTTTTAAGCAGAGCATTCTGACAATTTTCTGTGAGGCTTTCAGCTTGATGGATCAGAAAAACTTTAACTTTTGCTTGATAGGGAGGAAGTGCCACTTCACGAATCAGCTCACGCACGCCGGCCATCGTATGCGCATCGTTTTTTCCTTCAGGGCGAAGGTGATGAAAATCGGGGTGCACATTGTTCTCCGTCTCTAACAGGAACTGGGAAAGTGCTTCAGCGAAACAGCGTTTCCCTATCCCTTCTGGCCCGTAGAAAATGAGAACCTGCGGCAAACAGTCGTTTTGCACCATCGAACGAAGATGCTGCTTCACTCCTTCATTTCCCAAAAGGTTAGAGAAAAGCGTGTTCGACGACTTTCCAGGCATTTTTGAAAACTTGGTCTTTATCTCTTGCTGCATCGATGACATGAATTCTTCCCGGATCTTCTTTAGCGATTTGGAGATAAGCTTGTCGGATTTTTTGGTGGAAGGCAAGTGTTTCCGATTCGATCCGATCGGAAGGCCCTAGGTTTTTGGCCCTGCTTAAGCCAATGTTAGGATCGAGGTCGAGATAAAAGGTGAGATCGGGTTTTAAGCCATTGGAAGCAAAAGTACATAACCTGGCTACTTCTGCCTCACCTAAACCGCGCGCTATGCCCTGATAAGCAACCGTGGAATCGTTGAAACGGTCGCATAAGACGATTTTACCGGCATCCAGAGCAGGCTTAATCTCTTGGTCGACGTGCAAAGCTCGATCGGCAAGAAAAAGAAAAAGTTCCGCTTTAGGTGTAATTTCGCCTTTTTCACTATGCAATAGGAGATCGCGGATCTTGGCACCCATTTTCAATCCGCCAGGAGCTCGGGTAGTGAGAACATCCCATCCCTTTTTAGCGAGCTCTTTAGCCAGTCGATCGATCAGTGTGCTCTTGCCTGCTCCTTCACCCCCTTCAAAGGTGATGAACATCATGCCTCTACTTTTTCAGTTTCTACCTGGCCAACTTTTTGTACCGCAACGACGAGATCATCCACTCGAAGATTGACAAGCCGCACACCTTGTGTCGATCTGCCCATTACGCGAACATCTTTCATGGGGATGCGCACTGTTTGACCGCCATTAGACATAATCACTACGCTATCGTTGTCCACGACAGTTAGGGCAGAGACAACCAACCCATTGCGCTCACTTGTGATAATCGAGCGAACGCCGCTACCACCTCGATTCGTATGGCGGAAGTCCTCAACATGCGACCGCTTTCCAAAGCCATTCTCACAAACTACAAGCACTGTAGCATCTTCCTTAACAACTTCGCAGGAAACTACGTAATCTTTTTCGTTCTTAAGCGACACACCCTTGACTCCGCGAGCAATCCGTCCCATATCGCGCACCTGATCTTCATCAAAGCGTACAGCCATGCCATTACGAGTGAAGAGCATGATTTGATCCGATCTCCTTGTAACGCGTGCCGCAATCACCTCATCCCCTTCATCGATATTGATGGCATAAACGCCCTTGCGACGCGGCGCACTAAAGGCGCTAAGCTCTGTTTTCTTAATGATCCCTCGCTTAGTAGCGAGCAAAATACTCGCTCCTTGCTCATCAAAAGAGCGAATACTCAAGACCGCTGCGATTTTTTCATCCTGGCGGATATCTTCGAGCAAGTTCACAAGTGGTTTGCCCTTGGACCTGCGGCCCGTCTCAGGGATTTGCCATGCTTTGAGCCAATAGCAACGCCCAAGGCTGGTAAAAATCAGGAGGTGATCGTGTGTTTGAGCGACAATGACATCTTTGAGCGTATCGCTCTCTTTTTTCATGTCCATGCCGATCACACCCTGCCCGCCGCGCTTCTGCTCGCGGAACATATCGACAGGCATGCGTTTGATATAATCATCCTCGGAGATCGTGATGATCACCGCTTCATCGGCGATCAGATCTTCCATATTGAACTCCCCTTCAGCCGCAATGATCTTTGTCTTGCGCTCGGAACGATGATGCTTTTTAAGTTCGTTCAGTTCTTCTTTGATGATCCCGCGCACCATCTCCTCGCTCGAGAGCACAGCACGCAAATAGGCGATTTTTTCATTGAGTTCTTTATATTCATCCTCGATCTTATTTCTTTCGAGGCCGGTAAGCTGATAAAGTCGAAGATCGAGAACAGCATTCGCTTGTCTTTCGGTGAGCGCATACGTCGACATTAGCTCTATTTTAGCCGCGTCACGGCTTTCGCTGGCGCGAATGAGCTTGACGACCGCATCGAGATGATCGAGCGCCTTAAGATAGCCTTCGAGGACATGCGCCCTAGCTTCAGCCTTAGCGAGTTCATAGCGTGCCCTGCGGCGTACGACATCGATACGGTGCTCAATCCAGCACGCGATCATCATTTTGATGTTCATCGTCCTCGGCAGTCCTTTGTCGAGCGCCAGCATATTGGCCCCAAAGGTCACCTGCATATCCGTATATTTGAATAGCTGGTTGATCGTCACATCAGGGATCTCGCCGCGCTTAAGCTCGATGACGACCCGAAGACCATCTTTATCTGACTCGTCGCGTATATCGGAGACTCCGCTTAACGTTTTATCGTTAACAAGTTCAGCAATATGCTGGATCAACGCAGCCTTGCTGGTGTTATAGGTAATCTCATCGATAACGATGCGCTGCCGATCTGTCGACCCATCCATATCTTCTACACGCGTCACAGCACGTAAGATAATCTTGCCGCGTCCCGTGTGAAAAGCTTCTTTTACGCCTCGGTAGCCGCAAATCACGCCGCCTGTGGGAAAATCTGGGGCTGGCATCACCTCCATGATCTCTTCAATCGATATTGCTGGATTATCGAGCATCAGCAGTGTTGCACTGATGAGTTCAGCTAAATTATGCGGCGGAATGTTCGTCGCCATCCCAACGGCAATGCCGGAAGATCCATTAGCAAGCAGGTTAGGAAATTTCGCAGGAAATACCGTTGGCTCTTCTTTCGTCTCATCATAGTTGGGGATGAGGTCGACGGTTTCTTTTTCAAGATCCTCCATCAAAGCTACAGCAGAATGGGTCAACCGCGCTTCTGTATAGCGCATTGCAGCTGGAGGGTCGCCATCGATGGACCCAAAGTTTCCTTGCCCATCGATGAGTGGATAGCGCATGGCCCAGCTCTGTGCCATGCGTACAAGCGTCGGGTAAATGACCGATTCACCATGAGGATGATAGTCACCCGATGTGTCACCGCAAATCTTCGCGCATTTACGATGCTTGCCGCCAGGACTCAAGTTGAGCTGACGCATCGCATAAAGAATCCGCCTTTGAGAAGGCTTAAGACCATCTCGCACGTCAGGCAAGGCACGCGAAATAATCACCGACATCGAGTAACGAAGGTAGCTCTCTTTAACCTCTTCCTCGACGTTACGTGGCAGGATGGTATCATCTTTTGTATACGACATAATCCTCTCGAACTCCTTAGATATCGAGGTTCTTGACTGACAGTGCATGCTCTTCGATGAATGCACGACGCGGCGGCACATCTTCGCCCATCAGCATAGTAAACATATGATCAGCCGCCATGGCATCTGGAATCGTTACGCGCAAAAGAGTGCGATTTGCTGGATTCATCGTAGTATCCCAGAGTTGGTCAGCGTTCATCTCCCCTAGACCTTTGTAGCGTTGGATTTCAATGCCTTTGCGTCCATTTACGCGCAGAAAATCGACCGTTTCTTTAAGGGTAAAAAGTGGAGTATTACGACCCTCTTCGTCCACGGCATCGAGCAATTTTCCGCTAGCGATGAGATAGCTATCGAGCGAAAAGGTGTAATTGGATAATCGCTGCTTGAGCTGATGCAATGCCTCGGCATCATAAAGCTCGACAAAAGACAGGGGTCTGGGCTTGAAAATCAACATCTCTTCCGTGCGCTCGGCTTCAGGAATCGCTGCAAGAGTTCGTTGATGCTCGCTTTTTTGCAGTTCCTCATTCTCCATTTTGAGTTGAACGAACTCATCTTCTGAATAGAGAAACCTAAACCCTTCGCCAAATTTCACACGGAATCTAGGCAATAGGCCTACTGCATTCTTTATGTTGAGGAATTCACGGAATGGCACACCTTTGCGCTCAATCGCCATGATCAATGTTTCTATCTCTAGAATCGCTTTCAACAATTCTGCGAGCTCTTCATCTTTCAACGGATCAGCATGTCCAGCTAGCTTGAATTTTACATCGCTCATGCCTAATTGAAGCAGGTAATCATCCATCTCTTTTTCACTGTGAATATAGCGGCTTACTTTCTTGCGAGTGACGCGGAAAAGCGGTGGACGAGCAATATAAATGAAATTGTTTTCCAAAAGCGCTGGCATATGACGATAAAAGAATGTCAACAGAAGTGTACGGATATGCGATCCATCGACATCGGCATCGGTCATGATGATGATTTTATGGTAGCGCAATTTGTCCAGATTGAAGTTATCGGTGCCGATACCACAGCCGAAGGCGGCGACCATCGCGCCAACTTCTTGGTTCTGCAAGATCTTCTGCAATCGTGCTTTCTCAACGTTAAGAATTTTACCGCGAATGGGTAAAATCGCTTGAAATCTTCGATCACGTCCAGATTTAGCTGAACCACCAGCAGAATCTCCCTCGACGATATAAATTTCACATAAAGCGGGATCTTTTTCTTGGCAATCTGTGAGCTTTCCAGGCAGACGGGCGCTGTCGAGCGCAGTTTTACGCGTAAGCTCGCGCGCTTTACGAGCAGCCTCTCGCGCTTGCGCTGCAAGCATTGCTTTTTCAGCAATGGTTCGCGCAACGACAGGGTTCTCGTCGAGGAACACAGCAAGTTCCTCCCCTGTGATCTGCTGAACAATGGATCCAACATCGCTGTTGCCAAGCCTTTGCTTAGTCTGACCTTCGAACTGCGGGTTAGGCACCTTGGTAGAAATCACCGCTACCAGTCCTTCGCGCATGTCGTCGCCTGAAACGGAAATTTTGTCCGATTTAAGCAATTGATGATTTTTGATGTATGTATTGAGTACGCGCGTCAACGCCGTGGAAAAACCGCTCACGTGCGTCCCTCCCTGTCTGGTCGGGATATTGTTCGCATAGGAATAAAAGATCTCTGAATAGGTGTCATTCCACTGCAAGGCAACTTCGAATTCGACCGGGCCATCATGGCCTTCTTTGACACCCTTAATGTAAACAGGCTTAGGGAACAGCGGCGTTTTGTTTTCGTTGAGATAACTGACAAAAGAGATTAACCCGCCTTCATAACAGAAGGTAACATCAGGATGGGTACTATCGCGCTCATCGCGGTAGGTGATTTTAATTCCTTTATTCAGAAAAGCGAGTTCGCGGAAGCGTTTGAGCAAGATATCGTAATCAAAGACTGTCTCAGAAAAGATCGTATCATCTGGTATGAATTCCACTTTCGTGCCGCGCTTGATCGTCTCCCCTATCATTTTGATCTGATGTAAAGGTTTGCCTTTAGCAAAATCCAACTGGTAAATTTTACCATCTTTAAAGACCTCGACATGCATATGCTTGGAAAGGGCATTGACGCAAGAGACGCCAACTCCATGCAAACCGCCGGAAACTTTATAGGTATTCTTATCAAACTTCCCACCAGCATGGAGGATCGTCATGACGACTTCTAAAGCAGAAACGTCGCGTCCTTGCTTTTGCGACTCTTTTTCATGGATGCCAACGGGAATGCCTCGGCCATTGTCCTCTACCGTAACCACCCCATCTTTTTTCAACACGATGGTGATTTCATCGGCAAACCCTGCCATCGCTTCATCAATGCAGTTATCCACCACTTCATAAACCATGTGGTGTAACCCGCCAGATTGCGTATCACCAATATACATCCCGGGGCGCTCACGAACTGCTTGCAAGCCCTCCAAAACAGTAATAGAACTGGCGTCGTATTGCTTTTCATTAGCCATCGTCGTCATACCCTGCGTTCTCTACTTTACCCGATACGAAAGATCAGGTTCTTAATTGTAACCGATGGAAACTTCTCCCGCAAACTCTTCAAAAGGCGCTTCTTCTCGTGCTGGGCAAGAAGACTATAGAGAGTAGAATTTTTTACTTTGACTGTCAAAAAACCATCACGAAACGAGATCGCCTCGGTGTACGGTGCTAGTTTAGCCCCGATCAACTCAGGCCAAGCAGCGAGGATAAGGTCAGGCCGGTCAGCTTGCTGAAGACCGATCTTACCCAACACATCTGACAACAAATTTTTGATCTCGCGGCCCGTTGGTTCCGTACCGTCGTAATATCTTGGAATTCTCATAAGTCATTGAATGCCACTATAGTCAGGGTGGCAACAAAAGACAATGGAAATCCCGCTAGCCCCACCTTTTGTCAAGAAATAATTTAAAATACATATAATTAAATAGAAAAATTAACTTGAAAATAAGCTCATTTATTGATACAATTAATGAACGTTACCAAACTAACTAATATCAAATTACTATTAATGTCGTTATTAATCAGCAATTTCCAGATAATCGAGAAATCTACTTTACCAAGTCACTGGTTATCCATAGATCAGGATATCGCTCATCTGCAAGCCCATGACCAGGAAGATCTTGACGTTTTTCTGTTGGCGGACCAAAAAAGTTTTCACCTTGTAAAAATTGATTTTTGGACAAAAGTCGCTGAATTTTTTATTCATTCTATTAAAGAAGCCAGACTAGCCAGGCTTAGAGAATACACCATTAAAACCCACGCAATTTTTAAAAAATTCCCCTGGCGTTATGATACACGTTGCACAGAAGCTTTTTACACAAAAGGACTTGCAAAATGGGATATTCAGGTTTTTGATCGATCCATTCTCAATGAAAAAATTCAACATATCCTTTGTAAAAATCTCGGGAAATTTAGAAAAAAGCACGAGCACGGCTATGCTTTGCGGCTGTCAGAAAAAATAGACTTAGCCAAACTCCAGGCTGAGCTAGCGCTCAAACTAGGAATCAAACCGCAAAAGAATAAAAAAGGCGTGAACAAGTCGATCATCTATTACGATATACAGCATAAACCCATCGGGATCTTCAAAAAAGAAGGTGATAAAAATGCCCTTAAAACTTCATTGAGCCGAAAAATATCTTCCCTATTTGGATTCAAACAACAAGAAGATTTTTGCAGGCACGATCAAACTCATGCTGAAATAGCTGCCTCGCTTGCCGACCGCTTTTTTTCGATCGGCCTTATACCACTGACACGAAGAGTCACTTTAGAAGGGAATTCAGGTTCTTTTATGCTTTGGGAGCATAATATGAAAGAAGCTGCCAAATTCAATTTCGATCATGTTCCGGACAGCCGGGAACTTTATCTCTTCCAGTTAATGGCGGTTTATGACTTCCTCTTCGGCAATCTCGATCGGCACTCAGAGAATTGGCTTGTCGGTGTCAATGAAACTGGCAGACTCGAGAGAATAGCGATGATCGACAATGGAAATGCCTTTCCAGAAGAACATCCATCAGATAGTGTCAGAAATTACTTTGGCCGCTCCAAGATGTACAATTGGAAAGCTCATCCTTGGGCTAATTATGCGCTACAGGACAAGATCCTTGAACATCTTAAGGGGTTAAGTCCTTCGAAGATAAAAAAATTCATCAAAGAATTGCGCCACAATTTACCTAAAGAGACGCAGAGTTTTCTTTCGAAGCCGCGCTGTTCCAATATCTCTGCAAGAGCTTCTCTTCTCTATGAGGTAGGCCTCTTGCGAAAGGCAGACTTCACCCCGTCCAAATTGGGTAAAGCCACCTCTACACCCACAATCAATAAATTGCATGCTGAGATTCTCGGAGAATATCTTGCGTAACCCACTTTGCTTGAAAAAATCGGAGTTTTTTTCGCCGATTTTTAGAAATTGCTTTGCTGTTTCCCTGGAGTTTGTGCTGATTTCGCGAACTTTAATGAGTGAAATTAGTCCAAACTCCAGTCTATAACAACCAGGCGCTTAAACCCATGGCGATGAGGAAATAGATAGTCATTGAGAGAATATCATTAAAGGCGGTAATGATTGGCCCTGACGCGATGGCTGGGTCGACACCGATTCGAGCAAAGAACATCGGTGAAGAAACACCTAGGACCGTTCCAGCTAAACAAGCTCCCATGAGCCCCATTCCTACGATAAGGCCTAAAATCACTGGGCTGACCGCTGCTTCTGTCGCCCCAAGCATTTGCAGCAGACCAACTAAAACACCGCAGAGCACACCAAAAAAACAACCTGTACACCCTCCAATCAGGAGCTCTTTGAGAACCGCTTCTCGTTTAGTTCCCATGGAAACCATCCCAATGGCCATGCTGCGCACGAGTACCGTACTGCACTGTATGCCGATATTGCCAGACATCCCAGCAATCAGGGGGACAAAAAAGAGCGCAAAAGTAAGGATCCCCCCTTCATGCCTTTGAAAGGAAGAGATCACAGCGACATTGATTAGACCGGCAAGCAGGGTAACAAAAAGCCATGGCGCACGTGAAAAGAAGCGGCGGATCAAAGGCTCATGCTCACTGAGTTTTTCCGCAGTACCCGCAATGCGGGCGATCGTTTCATCGGCCATATCTTCAACAGCTTCGAGCACATCTTCATAAGTAATGACGCCAACGAGAAAATTCTCATGATCGACGACGGGAAGAGCCGGTGTCTTATAACGCTCGACGATTTCTGCTACTTCTTCCCGACTGGTTTCCACGCTGACTTTATGCAAGATCGGCCGAACCACCTGCCTCAGAGGAATATGAGGCGGATTGACAATGAGGTTGCGTGCAGGAACAAACCCCTGGAGCTCGCCAGAAGGGCTTAAAATAAAAATGCGACGCGTCAGATCGATTCCAGGATTGTCTCTGATATAGGCGGCTGCCTCACCAATTGTCACATCCATAGTGAAAGCAAAAAATTCATTTGTCATCAAACGTCCGGCCGTATTCCGCTGATGTTTTTTGATCTCTCGGATTCTGGCCGCTTTTTTGCTATCGAGCAGTTCAAGGACTCGGCGGAACCTCCGTTCTGAAAGATCCTCAAGTACCGCCACCGCCTCATCTGGCGGCATCTTTTCAATGATTTTTTTAGTATCGCGATCAGAAAGCTCCCTTAGAACAGCTCCTCTTGTGCTGGAATCGGTATTGATGAGAAAATCGATCTTTGCCCCGAGATCATTCAAATTCTCAAAAAGAACAGGCCTAATATTCGGAGGTAAGCGAGATGCTGCGTACGCGAGGTCGATTGGAGAATGTTCGCTTGCTATCTTTGCAATATCATGTAAGATCACTCCCGAAGTCTGTTTATGAAACGCTTTTTCAAGCTTTTCGCATAGCAGATCATCCAGATGACTGGTCTTTGATTCAATGAGGTTGCCAGCCCCCATGAAAGGAGGATGTTGAAGGACAGGCTGTTCTTCGGTCTGAAGCTTCATTTTTCCCTCCTTCATCAACGAACATAAGCCGCTAGACGATCTGATCATATCTTAAAACTAACGCCTTTTCAAGCTTTTCTTGTAGATTTTTATCCTTTGTTTGACCATAATTAAGGGTTTCAAAAATTCAATGAGTTCTTTACATGTTTCTTCCTCAAAAAATCCGCAACATCGCCATTATCGCACACATTGACCACGGTAAAACGACCCTGCTCGATAGCCTTCTCAAACAATCCAATATTTTCCGCGACAATGAAAAAGTCCCCGAAAGAATCATGGATAGCTATGATCAAGAAAAAGAGCGTGGCATAACGATCTTTGCCAAACATACGAGCGTTTTCTTCGAAGACTACAAGATCAATATCATCGATACGCCTGGCCATGCTGACTTTTCCGGCGAAGTAGAACGCGTACTGGGATTGGTAAACAGCGTCTTACTCCTCGTTGACGCCCAAGAAGGACCAATGCCTCAGACACGTTTTGTCCTTTCACAAGCTCTTAAAATTGGTCTTAAACCTATTGTCATATTGAACAAAATCGATCGTCCTCATGCTGATCCAGATCGTGCCTTGAACCTGACATTCGATCTGTTTGTCGAACTTGGTGCCAATGATGAACAACTCGACTTCCCCGTCGTCTATGCATCGGGATTATCGGGATTTGCCATGATCGATCTCAAAGATCCGCGCGTCGATATGCGGCCACTTTTTGAAATGATCATCAAAGCAGTTCCTCCTCCTCCAGGCGACCCAGAACTGCCTTTCCTGATGCAAGCAACGACATTAAGCTATGATGACTTCATCGGCCGCCAGGCTTGCGGAAGAATTCTCGAGGGCGTCATAAAAAAAGGACAGACGATCGTTCGGATCAATCAGGAAGGACATCCGACACAACATCGAATCGTACGCATTGAGGGATACCATGGTTTGAAAAAAGTGGAACTCGAAGAAGCTGGCGTCGGAGACATCGTTAGCTTATCGGGAATCCCTGAAGTGATCATCGGTGATACCCTTTGCACTCCTGACCATATCGTCCAACTTCCTCCCATTCACCTTGCTGAGCCAACCTTATCGATAGAAATCATGGTGAATAATGGACCTTTCGTAGGACGGGATGGCAAGCATGTCACGATGAATAAACTACGCGACCGACTGCAACAAGAACGAAGAGCTAATATTTCTCTGAAAATCGAGGAAACGACTGGTCGAGAAGATGCAATCCGCGTCTGCGGCCGAGGAGAATTGCACCTGGCTGTTTTGCTTGAAGCGATGCGGCGGGAAAACTACGAATTTACGATTTCTAAGCCTCAGGTCATCTTAAAGAAGGTGGACGGTGCCGAACAAGAGCCCTTCGAAATCGCGCATATCGAGGTTCCGCAAGAATTTTCAGGAACCGTCATCGAAGAACTTTCCCGCAGAAAGGGGGAAATGCGTTCCTTAGAAACAAACGAACATGGCATCACGTCCATCCAATTCTTCATCCCTACTCGCGGCTTAATGGGCTACAGAAATGAGTTCATGACCGTAACCCGCGGCCTTGGCATCCTGACATCAATCTTCGATAGCTATGCCCCCCATAAAGGAGCCATGCCAGGAAGACAGAGAGGTGCCATGATCTCTGGCAATCCTGGAAAGGTGACGGGATATGCTTGTTTTAGCCTACAAGACCGCGGCACTTTATTCGTGGGTCCTAGCGATGAGGTTTACGAAGGGATGATCGTCGGGGAGAATAGCCGCGATAATGACCTTGTTATTAACGTAACCAGAGCAAAACAGCTGACTAACGTACGTGCTTCAGGAAGCGATGAGAACATTATCCTCACGCCGCCAAGGCAATTCACTTTAGAGCAAGCGATCGACTTTATTCAAGATGATGAGCTCGTCGAAGTAACGCCCCATTTTATTCGCCTGCGCAAGAAGTTCTTGTTAGAAAATGAAAGAAAGCGGCACGGGGGCTGATTCTTTTCACTATGAGTGATTTGTAAAACTACATTCTAGTCGAATGAAGTTTTATAATTGTTACTCGAAACGCCGGCAAGATGAGCAGGATGAAGAAAGATAGATTTATCTCATCTTCTCCATCATGCCGGCGTTTCGCCGATCATGCCTATCCTGTTTTTTCTTTGTGCTATTGAGGTAGCGCTTAAAGCATCGCTTTAAAGCGATGGAGAGCAAGCATTTTGAGTCTTGGCTCGATTTTTGGATCGATGAGAGCGTGTCTACCAAATCGAGAGCTTTTCAGTTTTTTATGCAATGTTTTCTCGCTTTTACACACTTCATACGTACAAGCATGGAGTGTTGAACGCACCTTCTCACCTTGAATCCTTTCCATTTCGTTTAAAAGCTTTGCGATCGACTTACAATCATGATTTCCTTTTAAGCTCCCTTTTAATCGATTGAGGACCGTATTCAATTGGTGTATTGTTCTCTGCTCTCCGAGTCGATCTCTAAAATGTTCAAGTTCAGCAGGCAGATCGAAGATGCTATTATTGCTTAAACGAACGTATTTTATCCGACCGATTTCTTTTGGCACTTTGATAAGGCGGTTGTTGTGCAACATAAGCCATTGCAATTGTAACTGACCGATCTCTTTAGGTATGCTGATGAGCTGGTTGTTGTGCAAATAAAGCCCTAGCAATGCCTGTAGCTTGCCGATTTCTTTGGGCACGCTAACAAGGCGGTTGTTGTGCAAATAAAGCAATCCCAATGCCCGTAGCTGACCAATTTCTTTTGGTAAGAGACTTAAGTTCTTATTCTCAAGACGCAGGACACCGTTAATAGCAGCTATTGCGTCTTTGTGTTGACCGATCCAATCACGCAAACGGTCTGCCTTTTGTATCGTCTTTATGGGATCATTTGGAATATGAAGGTCCTCGACACCTGCCAGCAGCTTGGGAAGTGGTTCTATGTTTTGGATTGCCTCTATCATCCTGATGAGGTTACGTGCTTCAACCTCCTGGAAAAAAGCTAGGAGAGATGAATAAGAAGGGCGAGGGAGTTCTTCGATCTCGCTTAAGTTGTATGCCATAGATAGCAGTTTATGGAGTGTCTTTGCCTTGTCGCTTAGGGTTAAGGCAGAGCAAGGAACATGAAAGTAGGTTTCTATAAGACCTTCGAGCTTGTAGGTTTTGATGATCGAAAAAGCGGGGGTTTGGATTTTACGGGTATCCTTACAACTGCTTCGAAGGTCGGCCCTCTCTTTTTCTGTGAGGAAAGAACCTATAGAGGCAGACATCAAGGGAATAGGAAGCTTCTGTAGGTAGTTGACGGATTTCGAAGAAAGGATGGTAAAGCTATGCCCAGCTTTCATCACCTCGATCTCTTTCTTTTTAAGAGCCCCCATATGCCTTTCAACGGCATTTCTCATGGCGATTTTGTTGAAAATGTGCTTACGGCCTATCGTTTCGCTAGAGTTCATAGCGCAGATCGCATGGCGATCGATTTTTTCAAGGTTTGTAAACACTTTGGAAATGTGTTGATTGAACTTATTTTTTGTGAGCACCTGGTAGAGGTTTTGAAGCTTCTCTAATCGAACAACAATGTTCGAAGATGGCTGATTTGCATTTGTAACTAAAGACATAAACCCCATTTAATTTTAAAGCGTTTCTCTGTTATTATAAAGAAAAGAGGT
>Ga0206862_1006_pt1 | contig 68850 bp, 54 predicted proteins | sample Alteio_BWOrgCont_43_FD_152625 | JGI IMG/M metagenome (GOLD analysis project Ga0206862, IMG submission 152625) | Enriched cells from forest soil in Barre Woods Harvard Forest LTER site, Petersham, Massachusetts, United States -... | ecosystem: Environmental > Terrestrial > Soil > Temperate forest >... | reverse complement strand
TTATAATGTTTGATTTTATTGGACTCCAAACTTTCTTGGACCGACATTAAGCTTCCCAACGGTATCCATTGGGATTCATTCCCCTTCACAAAAAATTGATTAATGCCTTCTATCTCGGATCTAAACTCGGGTAGCGCTCTTAATTCTACATCATAATCCAAGCCCCTAAAATTAAAATCACCGACTTTTCTGCCCGATAAAAAGGTGTGCAAGGTATCTTCAATGGCATCGGTTTGTACGCCCAATTCTGCTGCTAATAGTCGATCAATTTTCACCTTAAATTTGGGTGTTTCCGTTGTTTCTTCACTCACGAGACGTTGAAAAAGTGGGTTTTGTTTTGCATCCTTAATGATATTTTTAGTTGCTTTTAATACAGTATCGTAATCTCCTTGATATTGAATCATCACTTTTAATGCGTCGTCGCCTTCTAATTTACTGCCTGTGCCCACATCCACTCCAACCTTGGGGCCTACAATCGTATCAAGTTTCGGTTGTAATTCTTTGATGATGGCTTTGGTATCGCGGCTACGTTCCGCTCGAGGCTTCAATACCATCGTCCAACCTAAATATTGCTTTTGCCATTCCCAAAGTAAAATATACCGATGCTCTGGGATGGTATACAAAATCTTCTCCACTTTTTGAGTCCAATCGTGTCTGACGCTATCCGGGACTTTATTTTCAGCTGCAATATAACCTTGCAAATAATCTTCATCTTCTATCGGCATCCATTCTGAAGGAAGCTTTTGATAGCCCCAAAAACCCAGCATCACGACCAGAAAAGTAAGCCCCAAAGTTCTTTTGGGATGCCGTAAAACCATGGAAAGAGAACGGCCATACTGCTCGCAAATTTTATCCCATATTCGATGATGCAGAGAGTTGTTTTTTGCTGAAAACTTTAAAAATCGACCACACAAAGCCGGGGCCAGGGTGAGGGCAACGCCTCCAGAAATAAGCACACTTCCCGCCAAGGTCCAAGCAAATTCTCTAAGGACAATCGACGATTCATCCATATTAAAAGCCAAAGGCATGTAAACGGCAGCCAAGGTGATGGTCATGACAATGACAGAAAAGGTGATTTCTTTCATGCCTTTTAGTGCTGCCGCAAACGCCGACAATCCTTTTTCCATATGATGATGAATATTTTCGACAACGACAATGGCATCGTCCACCACTAAACCCACAGCCAGCACCAATGCCAACAGGGTGATGGGATTCATACTGAATTTACAAAACAACATAATGGTAAAGGTCCCAATCAAACAAAGTGGGACCGTCACCATTGGAATCAGTGCTGCACGAAAAGAGGCGAGAGATAAAGTAACAATCACTGCCACTAAGAAAACAGCTTCAAAAAGCGTGCTTCTGACTTCTTGCATAGACGCTTTAAAAGGCAACGTGACATCAAAACTCACCATCGCTTTCATGCTTGTTGGCAATGATTGTTCTAATTTATCTACATAATTCCGTACACGATTCACCACCTCGATGGGATTCGCTTGAGGTTTGGCCATAATTTGTAAGCCAATTTTCTCTTGGCCTGCGACCGTAAATTTCAGAAAAGTATCTTTTTTCGTTACCCGCACTTCTGCGATATCTTTCACACGTATTTTTTGATCCGGAGTGATACGGACGGGAATATCCCCATATTCTTCTGGTTTTTGAATGCCCTGCATAATGACAACGGTTTGCTTACCTGTGCTTCGTTCAATTTCACCGCCAGAAGCAAAGGATTTTTCACGACGTAGCGCATTAATGACTTCGGGAACAGTGATTTGTTGTTCCATTAATCGCAAGGGATCTAGAAATATAGAGACTTGATACAATTTATCTCCCCAACGTTCTACAGAAGCCACGCCATCGAGTAAACGGATAGGATCCTCCACATAACGTCTGAGATAATCCGAAAGCGCGGCGCGATCTCGGCTCGTATCTTCGAAAGAGATATACATAATGGGCGCTGAGCTTTCAGAACGTTCGGCAATTTCAGGACGTTTCGCATTTTCTGGCAAGAGACTCACTGAAGAAAAAACACGATCTCTCACTTGACTCAAAGCCATTTTATAGTCGACCCAGGGATGAAATTTCACTGAGATTCGACTTTGACCATCAAAGCTCTCCGAGCTAATTCTGCGGATCCCTTCTAAAGCGGTTAAGGTATCTTCTAGTGGTTTGGTAATCCGTTGCTCAACGGTTAAACTTTGGCTACCGGGAAAATAAGTGGTAATTTCTACCTCATATTGAGGTTGTGAAGGCATGTGTCTTAATTCTAATTTATCTAATGCAACCCAACCTACGATTAATAGAACTAGATTCAGTGCAGTCGCAAGTACGGGACGTTGAACGAAAAAAGAAGCAAAACTCATCACCACTCCCCTGTCCAATCGCACGCTTTTGCAGGCACGCCTTCTTGAGTAGCAAAATTTTGCGTCATGACCACCGATTCACCCAGCGTTACACCAGATAAAATTTCAGCGCGGCCTGATTGACGGCCACCGATGGAAACTGCTTGACGTTGTAACTTTCCCTCTCGAATTAACATGACATCGTAACCTTCGATGGTGGGCATTAAACAAGCTTCCGGGATAACAATGGCAACAGGATGAATGGATAAGACATGGTTTACATGAGCAGACATCCCGGGTTTTAAATCTTGATTTGGATTCTCTAATTCAGCACGCACGAGCACCGTAAAAGTTTTTTTATCAATCACTGGCGAAATGTAACTCACCTTGGCTTGAAATGTTTTATCTTTATATGCGAATACTTTGAGTTCAACCGTTTGACCCATTTTTAACTGACTACTGTAATGTTCGGGGACACGATAAGTTAACAACATTTTTTTGGTATTGACTAAATCAATCAATGCAGTCCCAGAAGTAACGAATTCCCCGATTTTTACTTCATAATCCGTTAAGAAGCCAGCAAAGGGGGCACGAATATCGGGGCCACCGGCGACATGAATCAATAAGGTGCCCGTTTCTACCCAAGCGCCAGGCGTTGCTAAAAATTGTTGAATTCTTCCGATACAAGGCGCTTTCAGCTTCACTTCTTGAATACCGGATAAAATCCCCAGTGTTAATATAGATTGTTGCATACTTTGTTGTTTGGGTTGAACAGTTTCCACTGGCAGCGGGGTACTTGCCATTTCCCCCGAAGACATAAACCACCCCACCAATGTTTTGGAAAAATAAATCAGCAAACCGAGCGCAAGGGTCGCAAGAATTAGCTTACTTTTTTTACTTCTTCTTGAAAGGTAGCTAGGAAAAAATATGCTTTTACATTGTCGAAAAACTGAAGAAAGTTGTTTCATAGGGCTGCCTATATTCTAAAAATATGCTATTGTGAATATGCAAAAACAAATTATAGCAAATTCTAAGTAAAGGAGGAAGCACTACCGTGACCGCTCAACCCCCAGCTAAAACGCTCTACACCGATAACACACTTCAAAAAACCATAGAAAATGCTTATCAACACAAAGACCATCTGAATCCCCATCCCCAAACGCTTGATCCTACTTTAAAAAAGGCCTTAGAGGATGTTTTACTGGGGTTAGAGTCCGGTCAATTACGTGTAGCTGAACAAATCAATGGAATATGGCAAATAAACACTTGGCTTAAACAAGCCATTTTGCTTTATTTCAAAGTACATCAAAGCACCGTTATGGAAGGCGGATTTTCTCAGTTTTATGACAAAATCCCGCTTCGGTTTGGAGGTGTACCGGGAATTGGAGGTGTACCGGGAATTGGAGGTGTACCGGGAATTGGAGGTGTACCGGGAATTGGAGGTGTACCGGAAATCGGAGGTGCATCAGGATATGGAGATGCGCTCGCTAAAAATATTTTTTCAGAACTTGAAACGCGTGTTGTTCCGCCCGCAAGTGTGAGACGTGGCGCCTATATCGGACCTCGCACCGTCATCATGCCAAGCTTTATCAATATCGGCGCCTATGTTGGGAGTGGAACGATGGTCGACACTTGGGTGACCGTCGGCTCCTGCGCTCAAATCGGTCACAATGTACATTTGTCCGGAGGAGTGGGTATTGGCGGTGTTTTGGAACCGTTACAAGCCAATCCCACCATCATTGAAGACGATTGTTTTATTGGCGCGCGTTCTGAGGTGGTGGAAGGCGTGATTGTCGAAAAAGGCTCCGTGATTTCTATGGGGGTATTTCTAGGTCAAAGCACTCGTATCTATCATAGAGAAACGGGAGAAATTAGTTATGGTCGAATTCCAAAAGGCTCGGTCGTTGTTCCAGGTACACTTCCAAGCTCTGACGGAAAATGCCAATTATATTGCGTCGTTATTGTGAAACAAGTAGATGAAAAAACCCGCTGCAAAACATCTTTAAATGAATTGCTTAGATTCTAGATTTTAGATCTAAGATCTTAGATTTTATATTTTAGGAGATTTACCTTGCATTCCAAAAATCCGAAACATGAACCCCAAATAAAACATGCCGAACAGGCATTGAATGAATCTCACCCCTCAAATCTAACGAATACACTTGAACTCGCAAAATCTCTCATTGCTTTGCCCTCCATCACCCCACACGATCAAGGTTGTCAGCCGCTCATTGCGGATCGATTAAAATCAATGGGTTTTAGCATCGAACATTTACGTTTTGGACAAGTGGATAATCTCTGGGCAAGATGTGGGACCTCCGCCCCACTCGTGGTGTTCGCTGGACACACAGATGTTGTCCCCCCTGGGCCTCTGGAAGCATGGCATAGCCCCCCTTTTACCCCCACGGTTCGCAACGGTTATTTGTTCGGACGAGGGGCTGCCGACATGAAAGGCGGGCTCGCTGCGATGATCACCGCTTGCGAAGCATTTCTGCAACAATCGCCCCATTTTGAAGGCAGCATCGGATTCTTAATCACCAGTGATGAAGAGGGTCCGGCAATAGATGGCACAAAAAAAGTTTTAGCGACATTGCAAGCGCGCGGCATTATCATCGACTATTGTGTGGTGGGTGAACCTTCCAGTGAAGAACATTTGGGTGACATCATGAAAGTCGGTCGTCGAGGTTCATTATCAGGACATTTAAAGATTTTTGGCGAACAAAATCATATTGCCTATACCGATCAAAAAGATAATCCCATCCATCAATCTTTTCCAGCATTATCTGCGCTTACCTCTATTATTTGGGATCCTGAAGAAAAACTAGACCCAAACCTTGTCCTATTCCCCAAAACCTCTTTCCACATTTCTAATCTTCATGCCGGCACGCACGCCACTAATGTTGTACCAGGCATTTTGGATTGTCATTTTAATTTTCGTTTTTCACCCCGGTTAAGCCCAGAAATCATTCAAAAAACGGTTGAAAATTTGCTTAAACAACACAAAATTCGCTACGAACTGCATTGGGAATTGTCAGGATTGCCCTTTTTAACAAAAGATGGAAAATTACGCCAAGTGACCAGTGAAGCTGTCCATGAAGTCCTAGGCGTATATCCTATCGCATCCGCAATGGGCGGCACTTCCGATGCACGCTTTATCGCCGAAACAGGCGCAGAAGTGATTGAATTAGGCCCCTGCCGTAAAACCATTCATGCGTTGAATGAATGCGTGAAAGCGAGCGATTTGGATCAGTTATCGCTGATATATCAAAGAATTTTAGTTAAACTATTGAAACCTTAATATTGAAACCTTAATTTATATTTTTTATTTGATTGATGAGGAGTTTCACACCATGATGGGCGGAAGAATTGCAGAAGAATTAACAAAAATGCAAGAAGATGTTAAGAAAATACGAGAAGGTCTAGATAAAGAAAGAGCAGAATTTAGAGTTACTTTAAATACAGAACGAAAAGTATTCCAAGAGCAACAAAAACAAGAACGTGAATTTCATCAATCGACTGAGAAATTTGCCAATAAGTTTGCGCTGTTTGGAGGGATTATTACTCTTGTCATTGCTGCACCCACCATGGGACCCGCTTTGGCATTGGTTGGAGGAAACGGCACGGCCGCAGCCGCTGTTCTTTCTACTTCATTTGCGGTAGGACAATTTTGTAAATTAATTGGAAGCGCTCTCTATCCACATGTACCCCACTACTTCCTAAAAACTTTCTGTTGCGAAAAGGAACTGGCCTCTTATTCTTCGGATTCAAGCAATTTAACTGTTGTTATCGCAGAAAGAGAAAATAAAGATTTAGATGTTATTAAAACCCCAAGCGATGCTAGAAGCCCTGAAACGACTTTAAGCTTACCCGCAGTACCCGCGCAAAGAAAACCGCAAACGAATGAAAATTCCCCACTTTCTAACTCGACAACGGTGGCCCCAGTCGTCGCATTCGCCGCAGCCAAACATCGAGATTCATCCAGTATGGGATCAACAAGCACACAACCAGAGAAAGGTGGAAAAACGCCGAGTAAAAAAGCGACCCCCGCTAAAAAAACGCGAACCTAACCGAAGCATACACGACAGTCATGTGAGCGCTTTTCATTGAATTTTTGGTGGGCGATTGCTCAATGGGCGTTCTGAGGCAGTGCCCGAGGCAGTACTCACAGCAGTGCTTAAACCTTCACGTTGGCTAGAATATTGAAGTGTTAGCGGAGCCCTAGGACCTGATCCCGACTGTAAACTTTTTACCATTTCACGTAGTTTATTTCTTTCTCGCGTTAAATTTAATATTTCCATGACGGCGTCTGGGTTATTTTGGATCCCAAATTCAAAAATCTTTTTACGGATTTCTGCGCCTTTTTGGGCGTGCTGCAAACCTTTTACATTTAAGGTCGTCACATATTCACCTATATAATAATTAAGTAAATCGTAATTGGGATCAAAAACACAGAGACATCTTATTTTGTATTCTAAAGTTAACCTATCTAATTCTTCAATGTTGTTTAATTTTGGGGTGTCCTCATCCTCATCTAAGGATCCTTGTTCCTTAGTTTCAATTCCTTGTTCGTTAGCTTCAATATTGGATAATTTATTGCCTACTTCCGAAAGCTCACGGATGGCTTCCTCTCTCCTTTTGAAAACGAGTTGTTTATTATCTTTGGATTGGGTCAAGACAAAGCCTTCACTTAATAATACAGCATGCATGCGTTTATTGGCATCTTTATAAAAGGGATGTCCTTTTGGAAATTTATTGAGCACTTCAAAGGCCAGAGTGGGATGTTCAATGGCTAATGGATGCCCCAAGTTATCCACCGGTGCCAATACGTTTGCTAAATTTTGCCAAATGGCTTGTTGTAATCCATTAATTTCAAATCCTTTTAAAAATTCCACATGGTTCATTATTTTAAAAGCAAGGGGGGCAATTTGTTGAATCTGTGCCAGAATAAGATTAGATTCTAACTTTCCCTTTTCTTCCTTCTTTCCCTTTTCTTCCTGCTTTCCTTTCTCTTCTTTCATCGGCATTGATTTTTCCGATGGTTTAGATTTTAACGCTTCCTCATCTAACGCATCAGTCCATTTCGCAAACAAGTTTTTTGCCTTATAGTAAGCTAATATATCAAGAAAAAAGGGATCCCTATTTTCCTTGTCAAAATCTTCCGCAAAGTCAAATGCTGTTTTACCCGCAGTATTTTGAACATCAGGATCTGCGCCTGCTTCTAAAAGACGTAATGCTAATTCTCGGTTTCCGTTTTTTATGGCTGTATGAAGTAGTTTATTACCATTATCTATATTCGACGCTGCATTTAAGGCGTTTCCATAGAATTTGATAAGCAACAATTCGTCACGGTTTGGTTTTTTTGAACCAATAGCAAACAAAGCTTGAAAATCTTTTGTTAATTTATCATTATTAAAAGCTTCTATTGGATACCCTTTTGATAAAAAATAATTTACAAAACCTTGCACCTTTTTACCATATTTTGGATCGGTTATTAAACTTGCAGCGAAGGCCAGTGGTTTTAAGCCCCGATATTCTGAATTCATTAATGCAGGATAATGATTGAGTAGATATTCAATGAAATTAAAAATTTTGTTCCGCAATTTAAAAGCAACAGGATTGTCTACATCAAAATAACCCCTTTGAATAACTTTTTCTATCGCAATGTGTAAAAATGGTTTCCCGTCAAAAATGAGTTCACTTGCTTGTGGATAATATTCCTGCAAAATGAACCGTGCCGCTTCAATATATATTTCTGAATGTATTCCTGAACCCTCATTGTTTATTCTCAGGGCACGAAGCAATAAATTCTGTTCATACTTATTTTTCATATGCAGCAAATTAGGGTTTTTTGTGAGCAATAATTTCAGTTTTTTCTTTTGATTTTCATTAAATTGATCATCAGGTAGTATGGTGTAATGAGCGAGAGTGCTTGCCTCAAAATCTTTGAAATTGATTGCTTCGGGAAATTCATTGAGTAAAAATCCAAAAGTTTCTTGATCGCATTCTATTGTTTCCACTGCCCGGTGTAGCGGCGAGTCATATTTGGTGTATTTCTTAAGCGCCGCTTTGTTTGCGTTGTAAACGAGTTTTATTGCCTCGAAATTGCCACCTCGTATCGCGTAAGTCAATGCCTCTTCGTCACGTAATATATTAGGAAATTCTTGCGCCACAAATTGAACCATTGACAAATTTCCTGAGGAAAGCATACAGAGTAACGCAGCTTTATCTTTTTCCCACACCTCTTTACCAAGAACCTGATTGCTGTATAAAAACATTAGAATTTTGACACTTTTATATTTTGCCAAATGGACCAGTATGGTATCTCTCTTAACCGTTTGTTCAGTATTCAACTCCAAGTCGGTATTTTCAAGTAACCATGTAAAAAGTTCCACATTATCGCTTTCTCCTGCACATTCGAGTAAATCTGCGTGTATCCATATTCCATCCCTTATTATTTCATCAGCATGTGCATTTGCTTTAGGATCCGCTTCTAATAATAAGTATTTTACAATGTCAAAATGACCAAACCTGGCAGCTCTTAATAAAGGGGTTGCAGTTTTCATACCAGATTCAGTAAATTCAATATTTGCTTTTTTGCCTAGGCAATATTTTACGCGCACCAAATCCCCTGACGAACATGCGTCCAGCAGATTTAGATTTAATTGATCAGTGGATTCTAACGCAGTGATAGCGCTCATATTGTGTTCTCCTAGTGTTTTTCAGTGTAATCGCACTTTAGTTTTTCGTGCTTTATTTTTATATATAATATATGTTTTTCAAGACTATACAGAAATCAAACCCTCTTGTCAATTGAAAACATCATAGCGAGTTGTCGCCTTTTCCGGCTAAACTAAAGTAATCACCGGATGATTGCTGTATATTCATTTAATTACTTTCTATAAATGAATGCTTATAGCGCATAAATTGAAGAAAAATAATAAATAAATAAATCAAACAACCTGATTTCTTAAATAAACTGGCAACGCGTCCCTCACCTCCACTGCCTGCCCATTTAAATAATCAAAACTCGCGAGTGCTGCCACTTCAACCGCGGTGGGGTAACCCTCTTCTATCAACCAATCCCCCGCTATTTCAGACAGAATAATATTTTGTTTCGACGTCAATTGCTCTTTGCCAACCGCTTCCATCAGCCCTTCTGCATTTGCCTTAAATAATCCCCAATACATTTCTTGCATTCTCGCATCTAACATGGCGCAGACGTTGGGGTTTTTAGTTTTTTGAAATAATTGCTGCGCTAAAGCTCTTAAACTTGAAACCGGGATAATAGGAATGGGTTTTGAATGTCCCTGTTGTCCCATTCGCATAGATTTTGAATGCCCAACACCAAACCCAAGACCTTGAATCACCGCAGAGGCAATTCGAACGCCGGTAAAACTTCCAGGCCCACACCCATAAGCCAAAACATCCATTTGATCTAAAGTAACGCCAGCTTCTTTTAAGACGCTATTTATCATCGGCAAAAGAATACGTGTATGCGCTCGTGGTTCTATTTCGAGACGATGAATGCATTCACCTGCGATATGTAGTGCTACCGAACATGCCGATGTTGCGGTTTCAATCGCCAATATTTTCATTGAAGGATGGGTAATCATAAACTCTAATACGACCTATCTCAAATCGAAAAACTTTGTGCAATTCAAGAATAATGAATTCAATTAAAACTTAATGGATGATATATTAACAGAATTTGGATACAAGTTAAACAATTGACATTCTCATAAAAAAACGCCGTATCTCACTACGAGATACGGCGTTTTGACTCGAGACGCTATATATTAAGCAGCTTTTGCTGTTGCTTTGCGTCGTCGGCCACCCGTACTGCGCTTGCGAGCACCGCTCGCGGCCGTTTTACGAGTACGTTTTTTTGTACCCGTGGCTTTTTTAATAGCCTTTTTACGAGTGGTTTTTCTTTTTGCAGTTGCTTTTTTCGCACCTGCTTTTTTAGCGCCTGCTTTTTTAGCGCCGGTTTTTCTCTTTCCAGCGGTTTTCTTCTTGGGACCCGCTTTACGAGCACTAGACTTCTTGGCGGCGCCTACTCGTCTCTTCGCTGTCGTTTTACGAGCGGTTGCCTTCTTGGCACCCGTTCGTTTAACACTGCGTTTCTTCGCGGCTCGTTTTTTGGGTTTAGGAGCGATGAGTGCTGCTAATGAAGCGGCTTTCGCTACCTTCGTTTTCTTTACTGCTCTTTTCACTTTTGCCATTTTTGATCTCCTATGGCTGCATTACAATCGAACAATACAAACATAGCACAAATGTTGTGTCAATACATACTTTTTTTTAAAAAAATTAAAAAAAATGATTAAATTGTTAAAAAAATTTAATAATAAGACCTTTTAATGCCTCAATATGCGCTTGGTTATCATTTAAAGCTGGGATGTATTGATATTTTTCTCCACCTGAAGCTAAGAAGAGATGACGCATCCCTATATCTAATTCTTCTAAAGTTTCTAAACAATCGACTGCGAATGAGGGACTCACAACATCCACCGATTTCACTCCAAGGCCTGCCCAATCACGCAATTGTTGATCCGTATAGGGCCTCATCCAGGGGCTTAAACCAAAACGAGATTGGAACGAGATCGCATAGGAATTTTCAGGGATTTTTAACTCTTCGGCCACGCGTAACGCGAGTGCTCTACAGGTCGTAGGATAGGTATCCCCTTGTATAAGATTTCGAACGGGAACACCATGAAATGAGAATAACAATTGCTCACTCTTGCCCCGCTCACGCCAAAATTGTGCAATCGATTCTGCTAACGCTTGGATATATAAATGATTATTTGCATATTCATTAATGAAATGGAAGTCTGGAATCACAAGCCGATGTTTCAATGCGTCACAAAGTTTATTCCAAATAGGTTTGGTGGTCGCTTTTGAATATTGAGGAAAAAGAGGTAACACAATCAATCGATCGATTTTATTGTTAAGAATTTCATTTACGGTAGCGATGATATTCGGATTGCCGTAGGTCATTGCAACATGCACAGTAACCTCTGTATTGTATCTCTCTATGGTTTCTTGCAAGGCACCTTGTAATCCTTCGCCCAAACGATGGCTATAAACTTTTAACGGAGACCCTTCTTTCATCCAAATACTTTGATAGAGTTTCACAACACGTTTTGCACGAAAAGGCAAAATCAGTTGTAAGGCCCATCTCAATATTTTTGGCAAATCCACTACACAAGGATCCGCTAAGAATTCTTTTAAAAACCGCGTGACTTCCCGATGAGTGGGCAATAGCGGGGTTCCCAAATTTACTAAAAGAACAGCCGTCTGTAATGGTTGAAATTGAATAACGGACGACGGATTTGGGTTAACCTGCTTAACCTCACTGGCTTGCACATCCAACCCGACTTGCTCGCGCTTCATTCGTCGTTGTGCGCTTCTATGGATTTTTGCAGCTCGCTCATATCTATGGATTTTGCATCCTTTATAATTTTTTCAAGCGCTTGTAAGGTAAGCGCCCCTGTTTCTCTATAGATAGCAATATTGCCACGAAACACCATTAGGAGTGGAATGGCTTGAACATTAAAATCCTGAGCCAATTCGATTTCTTCTTCGATATTGATTTGCCCAAAGACAATATCCGGGTACTTGCTCGCCGCTTGATGATATACTTCCGAAAAGACCCGACAGGGGCCGCACCATTCCGCCCAGAAATCAACCAGAACCATTGGATTTTGGTTAATCGTGTTATCAAAATTATCTTTAGTTAATGTTACGATTGTCATAGCCTACCCTCTCCCTTGTATCGCTCTCCTTTCGCCTTTATCTTACCTTCGTTCCCTGAATAAGATCCATCAGTTGGTGATGAATTTCTTCAATATGACCTGTCCCCAAAATACTCGCATAGTGATATTTATGGGAATGGCGTTTATACCATTCAATCATGGGCTCAGTTTGTTGATGATAGATTTCTAATCGTTTACGAACACTCTCTTCTTTATCATCCTCTCGTTGGACTAAGGGTTCTTGGGTAATATCATCTTTATCTCTCGATTTTGGCGGATTGGATGTCACATGATATGTTCGCCCAGAACTAGGATGCATGCGTCGGCCAGACAATCTGTTAATTATTTCATTATCTGGCACCTGAATTTCGATGACCGCATCAAAAGCAATTCCTGCTTTGTCTAGTACTTCGGCTTGATGTAGGGTTCTTGGGAAACCATCTAATAAATAACCCTTTGCACAATCCGGTAAAATGATACGTTTATTTAACATATCTATCACCAGTTGTTCTGGAACCAGCAATCCTTTTTCCATCATGGATTTTACAGATTGACCTACAGGAGTATTGGCTGCTATTTCAGCGCGTAACATATCACCGGTGGAAATGCGTGGAATTTTCAATTGGTCGCAAATAAATTCTGCTTGAGTTCCTTTTCCCGCACCCGGAGGGCCTAATAAAATAATACGCATGATGCTCCTCCGTGTCTTAAGGCATTTATAAATAATATGTTCATATATTCATATGATTATATATGAGACGTGAAAAGAAGGGCAGCTTAACTTCAATCAGTATCAATCAATAATATAATGTAGTTGTCTAGCCCATAGTTTATAAAGAGAATTCTTTTTTAATTCTTTCATTTCATTGTTTATCATCACTATTTCATCTGAATTTTTAATCGCACTTGGATAAGCGAAAGAAATCAAAGGCGCTCCCCCATGCAAAAAGCGAAAATCATCCATGCCCATTTGGAATAAAGCGGATTCAGATCCCGTTTCACCATAGACATTCTCGAGCGTTTCCAGGCTCGACTCTAAAATAGTGCCTAAAGCATAGGCTTCACCAAAAGGTGGCACACACCCCATTTCGCAATCATAAAAAATCGGATGATTTTCTTCCAAAGATAAAATTTTAAAGCGGCTTTGTAATGCCAATTCGAGACTGATAAAATCAATTTCATAGGTCCAAGGTAATACAGCCAATATGACAGTTAATCCATCGGTAATTGGGATGGCTTTCAGCAGTTCTTTCTCAGGTATTTTTAATTTATGAATGACTTCAAGCGGTTTCATCAAGCGTTCATGATTGAGTATTTGATAACCCACCCGATTTTGATCTAGAAATCGTTTGACTTTCGTTGCGATAGACATTACTTAAGTCCTTAGACATACTCCGCTTATCTAACATTTATATGCTATATTAATTCTAGGAGACCTTATGAAAAAAGAAAAATCGCAATCGAATACCCAATCGCATACAACCCGCCCCATCACACCCATGGTGAATGACTCCTCCCTCTCGCGTGAATCCTGGAAGATTTTTCAGATCATGGCCGAGTTCGTAGAAGGCTATGAACGATTAGTTCATATTAAACCTTCTGTCAGCATCTTTGGTTCCGCACGGACCCATCCAAGTCACCCTTATTATAAATTAGCAGTAGAAATGGGTGAACATCTCTCAAATGCAGGTTTCTCAGTGGTGACTGGAGGGGGTCCAGGTGTCATGGAAGGGGCCAATAAAGGGGCATATCATGGCAGTTCTTTGAGTGTGGGTCTAAACATAGAGCTACCTGCTCATGAAATAACCAATCAATATCAAGATATCTCACTACGGTTCCGACATTTTTTTACTCGAAAAGTCATGTTTGTTAAATATGCATCGGCTTATGTGGTATTACCGGGGGGATTTGGTACCCTAGATGAGTTAGCAGAAATTTTGAGTTTAATCCAAACCAACAAAGCCCGTCGTATTCCTGTTATTTTGGTACATCCGCCTTTTTGGCGAGGATTATTTGAATGGTTTCAAGAGACTTTATTAAAAGAAGAAATGATAGACAATGAAGATTTGGCGCTTATCACTTTTGCGAATGAACCGAAAGAAGTGGTGGAAGCCATACAAAAATTTTATGAAGAAACCCCTCACGCGCCAACCACACTCATTGAAGAAAGTGACATCAATTCTGGTATTTAGGTTTAGTTTAGGTTTCGATTATCAACTGCAGCTTGAAAGGCGAAGGGTATATACCCACAGCATTTCAAGTTGCGACGAGGCGCCGACGAAGGCGAGCAGCGGAGCATACATTCCAGTATGTGAGCAGCGAGCCGAGTCGGCAACAAAGTCGCAGCTTGAAGGCGAAGGGTATAGATCAAGTTTGGATCCGACGCGCATCTACCACATTAGGAACCTGCGACAGCTTATGCAATGTTTTTCCTAACGATTCAATGCTTGCAATCTCAATTGAGATATGAAATTCTATGATGTTTTCATCTGGCTTTCTGCCCATTTTTATATCTGCCACATTAATTCGCTCAGCGCCTAATATCGCTGAGATATCTCTTAAAAGCAAGGGTCTATCATAGGCTTGAATCTTGATATCGGTTAAATAAGGATGTTCAATTTTCTTCCCCCACTCCACTTGAATAAAACGTGTTTGTGATCGTGTGGAGGCATGTAAAATGTTCGCACAATCTTTGCGATGGATGGAAACGCCTCGACCTTGAGAAATATAACCAATAATTTCATCTCCAGGCACAGGTTTACAACAACGTGCCATATAACAAAGCAAATTTCCTACCCCTGCCACAACAATTTCAGCTGCATGGGTTTTCGAAGGCAGTGTAGGATGTCGAGGTTTTAATAATGCTTCTACATCCAGTTTCGGAGGTATTTTTTTCAACGTTAACGGTTTTGCCAAAATTTGAATCGCGGCTAATATCTGATTACTCCGCAAATCGCCTGATCCGATGGATGCCAACATATCCTCCACTTTTGCTATCTTTAATTGTCCTGCCAACGCTTCAAAACTTAAATTTTCTATACTCAATCGTTTTAATTCTCGTTCTAACACCTCGCGTCCCTCGCTGATGTTTTGCTCGCGATCTTGCCGTTTAAACCATTGATGTACCTTTGTTCGTGCACGCATGGTCGTTAAATAGCCCGCCTCTGGGTTCAACCAATCTCGACTGGGGCCCCCTGATTTGGTTGTGATAATTTCGACTTGATCACCACTTTTTAAAGGGTGGGTTAAAGGCACCATACGATGATTGACTTTTGCACCTCGACAGTGATGGCCTACATCGGTATGAATGGTATAAGCAAAATCTAAAACAGTCGCTGTGGCAGGAAGATCGATTACTTTTCCCTTGGGTGTTAAGACATAAACGCGATCTTGAAAAACTTCGCGTTTTAAAGCATCACTGAAGCTTGTATCTTGATCCCACGCTTCTTCCCAAGATAACACCTGTCTTAGATGCGCTAATTTCGTTTCATATAAAGTATCCTGGCTCCCTCCTTCTTTGTAAAGCCAATGCGCAGCAACCCCCAGTTCGGCTTGTTTATGCATTTCATCAGTGCGAATTTGTATTTCTAGTGTTTTACCCAGTGGCCCAATCACTGCAGTATGCAGGGAGCGATACCCATTCTCTTTTGGATTTGCAATATAATCATCGAATTCCTTAGGAATATGCTGCCATAATCCGTGCACGATGCCCAAAGCCGCATAACAATCCCGTACAGAAGAAACGATAATTCGAACCGCATGCACATCATGAATCTCATGATAGGCAATGCCTTTGCGATGCATCTTTTTCCATATGCTATAAATATGTTTGGCACGACCGAATACTTTATTCTCAATTTGCTGAGCTATCAGTGAATTCTTAATCTCTGAAACGACGACATCGATATATTGTTCACGCACCACACGTCGTTCATCCAATAGTTTTGCGATATATTTATAACCTCCCGGTTCTAAAATTCGAAAAGCCAAATCTTCGAGTTCCCATTTTATTTGACCAATACCTAAGCGATTGGCCAAAGGTGCATATAACTCTTGCGTTTCTTTCGCATATCGATTCCTAATGGCTTGTTCACAATGAATAACTTCTCGCATTTCTATGGTTTGTTTGGCTAAACGAATCAAAACGCCTCGGACATCTTCCACAACCGCCAATAAAAGACGACGTAAGTTTTCGATCTGTTGCAGGCTATGCTCAACATTCACGCCTTGAATTTTTTCCACATTGACAACCAAGGTCGCCACATCCTTACCGAGCATTTTTTCAATTCGACTGATGGGAAGCTGTTGAGCCAGGTAGGTATCGCAAATAATTGCGGCGGCAAGCGTAGAAATGTCTAGCCCCAAATCGTTTAACAACAGGCTCATCGCCAACCCTTGTTTTAAACAAGTGGCTTTGACAGGGGTCAATACCTGAACCCCGATCTCTCGAACGAGATCGATGGCCTCTTTTAAAAAAAGAATCTCTTCTGGCGTTTTTTTCTCTGCCAGGTAATCGATGACCCCTTGTATATTCAAAGTGCCATCGGGTAATAATAATTCCAAAGTTCGTGGTTTTACCATTTCTTTTGTCTTACGAGCAACGCCATGGATTCGACGTGCGCGGTATGAGGAAACATATCCAGCACTTGCACCGATTTTAGATGAAACTTACCTTCATGAACCAGTACACCTAAATCTCTCGCAAGCGTTGCCGGATTACAAGAAACATAGACAATTTTCTCGATGGTTTTCTCTTTTGCTAAAAAAGAAACCAGTGGATATGCACCTGTCCTGGGCGGATCTAATAATACTTTATTGATACACTCAATCTGAGGGTTGATTCCTGCCGTAACTGCCGTCAGCCGAGTTTTTGACCATGCCTCGGAGGTTATTTCTTCTAGGTTCATCGCAATGAACATCGCATTAGAAATACCATTTTGCTCTGCGTTATACGCTGCGCGGAGTGTCATCTGGTCGTTCCCTTCAATTCCAATCACTCGTTTCGCGAAACGCGCGAGCGGCAAGCTAAAATTGCCCAAGCCGCAAAATAAATCTAAAATACAGTCATTGGACTTGGGTTCTAAGAGATCGATGGCTTGTTTCACCATTTGTTGATTAATTTCGGAGTTGATCTGGGTGAAATCCTGAGGTTTGAAAAAAAATCGAATTCCATAGGCAGGAAAAGCATAATCCAAATATTCAGTCGCTCTTTCTGGGTGAAGCAAATGAATACTTTCAGGGCCCTTCGGTTGTAGATAAATCAAAATGTCTGTTTTATTTGAAAATTCAATGAGTGATTGTTGATCATGGCTCGAGAGCTGCGCGAGATGTCTAAACACCAGCGCAGTTTCCCCATCTCCCACGGCCACTTCAATTTGAGGAATCGATTGCATCCCTTCCAAACCGTGAATTAACATTTGAAGTTCGGTGAGTCGCTTTCCCACAGAGGGATGCAAAACCTCACACTGCGCTATCTCCGCCAATTTATTAGAATATTTTTCACGAAATCCGACCAAAAATTTCGCTTTCTTGGCAACAAAACGAACCCCTAGCCGTGCTTTACGACGATAACCAAAAATACTGCCTCGAATAGGCGGCAAAACCTTTTCCGCAGTGATTTTACCAAAATGCGCCAAATGTTCTAATAATACTTTTTCTTTATGCGAAATTTGTGCATCGCTCTTCATATGTTGTAATGAACAACCGCCACAAATTGTAAAATGCGCACAATGCGGTTCGACACGTTGGGGAGATGCTTTTATAATTTCGTCTGCCTTGGCTTCATCATAACGTCTCGATTTTTTTACATACGAAATTCTCACCACTTCCTCTGGAAGAGCATTATCAATAAAAATGGTTCTATTATTTAAAGTCGCAAGGCCTCTGCCCTCATGTGACAATGCATTCACAGTTAAAACTTGATCCTCAGTCGATTTTACTTTCTGAACCATGCCAAATCTCCAAAAATGCCAATAAATGCGGTTTTCCCGACTCTTTTAAAAAGAAGGCGAGACGTTCTTCTTCACCTACCCGTTCAGCCACACTTATACATCCACGTATTTGCTGAAATTTCAGATAAACTAAGTAGGTATTTAACACATCTGTTTCACAATAATCCCGAATGCTCTGAAGATTATTCGATTGAAATTGCGCCCATACCTGTTTGCCATCCATGCCCATTTTACCTGGAAAACCTAACATGAGGGCAATTTCTGTAAGGGGTGCAAATGCACGATTTTGATAGCCCGACAACACGTCCATGAGATCAGTATGACGGTTATGATACCGGCTTAAATAATTATTCCACTTAAATTCTGAGTCTCTTTCTCCCGTTTCCCAATATTTCGATGCCACGACACCATGCAACAAGGCGCGATAATGCAACACGGGTAAATCAAAGCCGCTGCCATTCCATGAAACTAATGTGGGACAATATTTATCGATACCTGAAAAAAAACGCTCTAATAGGGCTTTTTCATCGGCGTCTTCTCCCAGCGACCAGACTTTCACCCACTCCCTTCCACTCACAACGACTGAAATAGCGACAATTCTTTGCAGATAGTGTGGTAGAAAATCGGATGTCCCTTGGGTTTGCTCTAAACGTCTTGCTTGTAATGCTTTCACAACCTCTTCATCCGAAACATTCTGCAAATTAAGCAATTTTCGGCCAGACGCGCAATCCGGCACAGTTTCGATATCATACACCATTGTGTAAAGAGACTTTACACCCATATATTTCACTCCTATTTTTTCCCATTTTTTCCAGTTTTTTTCCCTATTAAGGCTTCCCAATTCCAGTATGATTAGGCACAATATGGGCATGACAACCTGGGGAATTAGACACCAAGTTTTGCTTTTGGCGGTAGTGCCCACACTCACCGTCTCTATCCTATTGGTGGCTTATTTTACCAGTTCTCGCCTCCAAGATTTAGAACAAAATTTCTATGATCGTGGGGAAGCAATTGCTTTGCGATTGGCCCAAGCCTCAAAGGAAGGGGTATTTTCTCGTAACACCCAGCTATTGCAAAGTTTGGCAGAAGACGCCCTCAAAGAACACGACTTAAAAAGTATCACAAGCTACACGAAAACGGGGGATGAAATTTCAAGTACTGGAAAAAAATCGCTTCAATTTCAAGTCCCGAAGCTAAATTCTAGGCAAGCGACTTATACTCATAAAGAAGAAACCGCAAATACCCTTGCCATTACTATCCCTATCCACCGTCCTTTCAAACAGGCTAACCCCCGCTCCAACTCCGACCTATCTCTGATTGAGTCTCTGCAGAATGAGTCTTTGGTCGGCTGGTTAAAAATTGAGTTCGATACCAGCATCATCCATCTACGCGAATATGAGGTTCTGTTGAATACCAGTATTTTGTTGCTGTTTGGGTTAAGTGTCAGCGGGCTTCATGCGCTACAAATGGGGCGAAAAGTCACTCGACCTATTTTAGAGATGGCGCAAGCAGTGGAACGTATTAAAGAAGGAGATTTAACGACTCGCATTCGAAGTAGCGCTTACCCTGAGCTTAAAATTTTGGAATCTGGTATCAATACCATGGCAGAAGCCTTAGCGAATGCACATGCGGATTTAAAAAATAAGATTGATACCGCCACCAGTAATTTAAGACGTTCTTTAGAAACGATTGAAGTGCAAAACCTCGAATTAGAATTAGCACGACAAGCCGCTGAAAACGCAAGCCAAATAAAGACTGAATTTTTGGCGAATATGAGTCATGAAATCCGTACCCCTTTAAATGCAGTCACCGGATTCATTCGGCTACTTCAAAAAACCCCTCTGGACGAAAAACAAAAAACCTATCTGGAAACCTTACAACGTTCTTCGAATACTTTGCTTTCTCTTATCAATGAAGTTTTAGATTTCACAAAAATAGAATCTGGGCAATCCCGTATTGAAAAATATCCCACAGATATCTATGAATGTGTCGATGAAGCAATAAATCTCATGACACCTTATGCCAACGAAAAAGGCATTCTCTTGATCCCACTTATTTATTCTGATGTGCCGCATCAAATTTTGGCTGATCCGCTGCGTTTAAAACAAATATTAAATAATCTTTTAAGTAATGCCATCAAATTCACAAATCAAGGAAGCGTCACGATTCGCGTGATGTTAGAAAATGAATCCAAAAGAAAAATCGTGCTCAGGGTAACCATTACCGATACTGGGATCGGCATTTCTCCGAGCGAACAGCGGGCATTGTTCCAATTCTTTGGTCAAGCCAACGATGACATTTCCAGGAAATTTGGCGGCAGTGGTCTTGGTCTCACCATTTGTAAACGATTGGTAGAGCAGATGAATGGCAGCATTGATCTTGAAAGCCAACCCCATATTGGCACAACGGTTTGGTTTACCTTCCAAGCCACTAAATTTGAACAAGCAGAACTCACTCCAGCCATTCCACAACTCACCCTTGAAGAACCCGATTTAAATATTCTCTCACGTATGCGTGTGCTCGCCATTGATGACAACTCAGATAATTTGACACTCATTAAAATTTTATTGGAAGAACTTAAGATCCAAGTCACCGCCCTCACGAGTGGCTTGGAAGGTTTAGACCGCATAAAGGCGCGTCACAACGATTTTGATATTATTTTAATGGATATTCGAATGCCTAATTTCGATGGTATACAAACGACACATGCCATCCGAGCTTTTGAAAAAAGCAATGGGTTACCACCTATCCCGATTATTGCTCTCACTGCTCATGCCTTCATCAGTGAACGTGAAGCGTTGTTGTCTGCCGGCGTCGACGATTATCTCATGAAACCCATCGAAGAACCCATGTTAATTACCTTGTTGCAAAAGTGGGGCAAACAAAAGAAAGAAACAGCGATGATTTCGAACTCTCCAAGCCGTCCGAGCCATCCAATCTCTTCTACTGATGCAGTCGATCCCACATATTCAATCCCCGCAAGCCATCCAATCTCTTCTACTGATCCAATCGATCCCACACATTCAATCCCTCCAAACCATCCAATCTCTTCTGCTGATCCAATCGAATCCACCCTTAAAGTAATCGATCGGGCGTTGGGATTAAAACTTGCCGCAAATAAAGCAGACATCGCCAAAGAATTTTTCAGCAAACTCATTCAAGAACTACCAAAAGATCAAATAAACATTAATCGAGCATTTCAACAAGAAGATTGGGAAACGCTCCGAGATGTGGCGCATCGTTTACATGGCGCTTGCTGTTATTGTGGCGTGCCTGCATTAAAACATGCGACCCAACAATTAGAAAAAGCCTTAATTAATCATGCACCCGAAATTATCAAACCTAAAATTGACGCCCTCAATATAGCAATAGAAGATGTCTTGAAAGCCCAGCATCTGTACTTAGCAGTAAATGTTTAGTTTTTTTATCAAAATCAAAGATTTCATTATCAAATATCCATTCAGTCTATCCATTAAGTCCATTGATTATTTCTTGTATACAAGGCATAATGAAAATGATGAAAACAAAATAATAAGTTTCAAAAATAAATAAGTTTCTTAACTAAATATATACATCGGGAGATATACACATGTCTACTCAAATGCCAACGCAAGCAGCTGCACCAGATCTCAAATCATCCGCTGATCGCTTGATTTCATTAGATGAATTAGATCAAGCTATAAGAAAACATCCAGCCTTCAAATCAATGAATGGTGAACAAGCTGAAAATTGGTTGAATCAGGAATTTAAAAATGCAGTCGATCGAGGTGAGATCGATCTTGGAACAAGAGCATTTATTTATCTCCTTCGTCCCAAGAGTCAAGGGCCGGGGTATTCGCTCTCACTCATTCGAAATGACAAGTACGGCACTTTGATTCGCCATTATGCATTTAAAGTAACACCGAATGGTTATAAATTTTCTCAATTCCGCGGTGAAATGAGTGACAAAGATGATTTTATTTTCTTTCAGACGATTGAAGAACTCATTAATAGAATCATAGAAGAAGAACTATATCGAATGGATCTTATTTATAAAGTTGCATCCTTCCTGAATGCCTTCGCATCAGGACAACAAGGTTGGCGATATTGGTATTGTGATGAGATTGCAAATTCGTACATTCCCGCTAGAAATAAATCTACACGAAAGATACAAAAACACATCACCTCAGAGGAAGCACAGGAAAGAATAACCGCGTTACACACAACCTTACAACGTCTTGTTTCTGAAATAAAACCTCTCCTAGAGCAATTAAATTTCGATGTCCAATTCAAAGAGCAAGTGACTCAAACATTTTCTTTATTTCAATTTCAAGGACCTTTACGATTTCTTTTTACGCCAAGTTTTCAACTTAATACCAAAGCTTTGCATCATCTTGTTTGCATCAGAGAACGTTACAAAGAATTATTCCGTCAATATGTCTTTGATCAGATCGAATCGGCAACAGGCTTTTTAAAAATAAAATGTCATTGGGTGCATAACATCATGGAATACTTTCACGATCCAAAAGAATATTTTGATGCCGATACACATATTCCCAATAGAAATTTTTATAATAACTCCGGATGCTATAGCTTGGAATACACCAAAGGAGATGTGAGTGTTGGTGCCGTTCCTGGAACAGACATGCGGATCCCTGGATATTCGATCACAGAAGGGGCGAAGTTGTTATCCCAATGTAGTAGTCACCCTGCTTCACTTCAAACCTTTAAGCCTTATTTCGACGGTTTGATGGCAAATGCGAAAGAGGCGGTTAAACAAAAGAAAGTCAAAACCTTGCTTTTAGCAGCTCCTCGTTCGTAAGATCTTAACTGTTTTGTAGTTAATCACTCAAAAATAAGCAAGAATAAACGTGTGATGAGTCTCGGGGTTTTTTCTTGTCGCTAAAATTATTGAGAGCTAATTCGTTCCCAAAACAACGAAGGCCAATGCATAATCCTTTTCATCGGATAAGCTCAAATGACATTGCGTAATTCCTTGGGTGTTTAATATTACTTGCATGCGTTCAGAAAATTCTAAATGAGGTTTTCCCATAGTATCGTTGCTGACACCGATATCCGTTAACCAAAAAGTTTCCGGACGGAAACCCGTGCCAATGGCCTTTGCCACTGCTTCCTTTGCCGCATAACGCTTAGCTAAAAAAGAAATGGGTAATGAGGTCTTTTCAAATTCCGCTAATTCGTTGCTGGTTAAAATGCGACGAGCAAAAGCTTGGCCAAAATGTTCCCAAATTTTTTTTATACGTTTAATGGCTACTAAATCTGTGCCAATGCCGAAAATTTTCATACATTGAAGAATACCCTAACAAGACGCCCAAAACAAGAAACGTGTTTTGACCAACATTAGTTATTGTTAGTTGATTAGCTTTGTTAAGAAGGTGAATAAATGCACAAGATTTCAGGCAAATGCTAATAGTCGATGTGGTCGGATGCGTTATCTAAAATAATTTTTCTTAATTTAGCCAATCTATCGAGAAAAAATTCACTACTCCACAACCCAAGGTTTTTTTTATCTCTGGCTTTTAGAAATGGTTCAACATCACTTATCGCCGCCTGCCAATCCATTGAAATTATTTTTTCTTCTAAAGCATCAAGATACCATTGTGATGATACTTGAATATTTTGCCCAGCCCATGGCCCAGTTTGATTTATCGCATTGGTCAAAAATTGAAAATTAGGAAGGATTGCTCTTGCAATATACCAATTGAAATCGTACCAATCACGCCCTTTAGTATATTTTCGACATAATAATGCGTGACTTTTTCCTGAAAAATTACTCGAAAGATCTTGAGTTTCCACTGGGCAGGCTAAAGGAAAATCTAAATATTTAATTTCTGATTGTGAACCCAAAGGTGGATTTGTATCTATCTCTAGTTTAATTGTCAATTTTTTCTCAGGATTCCTCTTATAAGCTAAATTCAAAATCTTTCCAATAGAATTATCTTTTAAGAACATTTTCTGGACCACTGTTCCTTTCTTACTTTTATCAATAATTTCAGGATATATTCCATATAATTTGCAAACAGATTCAATGGCATTCATATAGGGCTGCCAATTAAATTGCAAATTGGGTTTTTTCAAAATGAAGTCTAGATCTTCTGAAAATCGACCGAGATTATAAAATATCCTTAGTGCGGTTCCGCCTTGAAAAATCGCTTCGCTAAAAAATTTTTCATCTGATAAACCATTGAGAATAATTTCTTGAAAAATTTCTTTTAATGCGTCTTCTTCCTCTTCAGAGGTTTCAGGTGCATATCGATTCAATCTTTCTTCAATGATGGAAACTGTTCCCATTATTTCCCTAAAGCAAGCTTCAATTGTTGTAAATATTCTAACACTCGCTTATTACGATACACAAGCATTACCTCAGAAAAATTTTCTGTTTTTATAGATTCCAGACTTTCCTCTTCTACTCTGAGACTTTCTATAATATGATCAATTCCTGTCCATTTAATTTTCTTCTCGTATACATAATCTGCAAGAGCTCTTAAAGGCGTTGCCAAAAGGAATGGTTTACCGTTTTCTTCTTTTCTTTGCACACTATTTAAAAATTCATATTCATTCGTTGGAATTTTTTGAAACTTAAATTGACCCAAGGGGGTGTTAAATGTTCTCGCTCGACCATTTCCGATAACACAAGTTGTAGTTTCCACACGCTCAGGGATCCAGCCATGGTACGATAGAGCACTTTCCAAAGAAACATAACTGCCGTGTACCAAACGTGTCGAAATGAAGAATTTTGAAAAATTGACTGAGCGATATTTGGGTGCAATGATGTACACGCCACGAATAAGACGAATGATTTCCTTTTTATTGAGTGCCTTATTCATTAAGGCATATCTCTTAGCTGGACTTCCATCAAATAGCCACTCAAATTCTTCATCTGTGAAAACTTGATCTGCAAGTCCTTGATCTTTTAAATACTCTGTTGTGTCTAGCATAAGCATAATAATAACTCATTTTCAAGAAAAATACAATAAACTTCCTATTATAGAAAGTTTCTTGCATTTTTTAAAATGGATATAAAAACGGTCTAAACAATGCCTAAATAACTGTATATAATACTGTATATAAAATACTAAGATTTTGGACCTACTCTATCCTTTAACCCTTTTGTGTCTGCAGCGGGCACTAAATCCTCAAACTTTTCACCTGGTTTTGCTTGAAAAAATCTTTTGTCTAATAAGAAATGTAAATCCTTGTCCTGCAAAATCATATTAAAGCGGTAGGAAGGCGGTTCTCCGTCTACTTCTTTAAATATTTTGCCTCTACCTTCCTCTAGGACAGTCTCAAATCTAGGATGGGGAGAACTGGCAGTGGAGATGGGATATTGCAGTTCTTGCACCATAAATTTAATGAGCGTCTCGTACCTTGGAATGCTAGAATAGGCAAGACAGCCATCAAATAAATTTTGTAAGGCAAAATCCAAATCTTTTTTCAGCGCTGGATGATTTTTAATGACATTAAATACGCGAATAAAATTTTCCCTTTTTCTTCTGAACTGTTCTTCAGGGTTATCGGTTGGGTTCATGGCCAATTCCTGAATTTCTTTGACGAGTTTTTGGATAAATGCTGGTTTATTTTGATTCACTCCAACAACAAGCAAGCGCAGTTCAGGTAGAATTTGACTGAGTGTCTCAAAATCTTCTCCAGATTTTGTCTCAAAATATTTTTTATCCAATAAAAAGTGTAAATTTTCTTGGTTAAGGATCATTCTCCAGCGAAAAGAATCCGGTTCGCCTTGCAGCTCTTTAAATCTAATATCGTCTAAATTATTTCTCAATTCAAATTTTGGATGGGGTGAGGTCTCATTGGCTACGGGGTATTTGAGTTCTTGCACCATAAATTTAATGATAGCCAAATTATTGCCAGAAGACGGGGAAAGGATGCATTGATCAAACAGTTTGTCTAAGGCGGATGCAACGTCACCTTTCACCAAGGGCTGCTTCATAATGGCACTTAATTTTTGAAAAAATATCTCTTTTTTATCTTTAGCTTCCAAAGCCACCGTTTGAATTTCATGCACCAGGCTATTTAGAAAATCCTCTTTATTCGCAGCATAAAATCGACCTGGCAGATCCTTGGCAGAATTTATGATATCAAGATCTTGATTCCCTTGTAGATAATGCAGCCATTCATCAAAGCTCAGATGGATTCCGGAGGGGTCAGGTATTGCATTGAAAATGGCAGCCGCTAACCAAGGCGCATGATTAAAATAAAATTTTCTATATTTATCGATGGCCTTCATGTCGTCTTCATCTATTTGTGGCCAAACCCAGCCTTCTCGTGGCATCACTTTTTTGTTAAAAAATTGTAATAATTGAATTTTAAATATGGGATCTGCTATACGCTGTTCCGTCATTAGCATAAATTTTTGGTAATTGAAGTTCTTTCCGCCTGCGCTGAAATTCAGTCTCCCTCGCAAAGCATAGTCAAAGAAATCCGAAAAAATTTCCATTCGACCCGGTCTTCTCAGATAGTCTGGATCATCTTGTTCGCTCAATGTAAGGACTATATAATCATCATATTTTGGTTTTGGTTGCGCTGTCACAAAATCGAACCAAAATTTTCGAATGGCCGGTACTGACAAGGCTTTATCAGAAATAATATTTTGATAAATGGTACCAACGAAACCATCATCCGAAAACTTAAAGCCAGACTGTATGAGAAATTCGATTACTTCAGGTACCTCACCTGTTTTTAATAAGCCCAACAGAATGTTAGATCTTTCCCAGGTTTGAAATGAATGAAAATTTCTTTTCATTTTTTCTTTATACCTTCTGACCAATGCCGGAGACTCTAAAACTCTAGCAAGTGTATGAGGTCTTAATTTCTCAAAAGAGATCCCCTTCTCTATGAGTTGTAGAACAGTGCCTTCCATTGATTTGGTTTCGAGATGAGGAATTAATAAATCAAATAGATCTACTTGAAGCTTGAGTTTTTGCTTTTCTGGATTTTCTAGAAATTCATCGATAACAATATCTCGTATTTGCTGGGACTTGAAATATTTGTTAGAGCCGGCCGGCATTTCTAGTACTTCTCCGGAAAATACGTCAAATTTAGCGCCTCTTTGTTTTAACAACCTAAAGACTGATAAATCATTGGGGCTGGTGGATGCTGCTCTAGCTAAAGCGATATTTAAAATACCAGGGTATTGTTCACAATCAATATGATGGAATTCCATATATTTATTGAGCTCATCCGCCGTCATACTACCAATCAAAAAATGAAACATAGTATATGAACTGTTTCCCCATTTCTTAGTGGGAAGATATTTCTTACTAAACGCATGCATCATATTTTTGTGATTTGAGTTTATGAGGATTTTTTCAATCACTTTTTTGGCTGTTTCCTGACTGAAATTTTCCATGCAGTCGATAATGACTTGCTCATTATACTGTTTTGGATCCCGCATAATTTTTTGAAAAAAAATAAAAATCAGATCTTCACGGAGCACAGGAAAGGCTTTCAATGAATTTATCATTCTAAGTTCAAAACCTGGATGCCTGTTTAATATATTATTTAACCAAGGACGTTGATCAAGCGCTTGGCCGGCCTCACGAGGGTCCTTATCAAAAGTAATCGCACAAAAATCCTGGATAGAAGCAAAAATCTGATCCGGAAGCGTGGGCAGCTTCAAAACATCAAACTGATAAATGTACTCCAAGGTTAAATTATCTTGATTAAATTTGGCTTTCCCCTGTTGCTGAATTCCCCAAAATTCAGCTTCCAAATTAGCTAATGAGGCAATGATATCCATACGTTCTGCTACATTAAAACCAAAAAATTTGTTATATATCTTGATTTTTTTGGTACTGACATCATATTCAATAGTAAATTTTGCACTATGGACCCTTAGTGGTTTGTTGAATTCAAAAGTTAATTTGGGATAATTGTGTTGGGTGGATAATAGTTGCATGTTTTCTTTGCATGCTCGAATAAGAGGCTGCAGAACAGGTGGCAAATCTTCCATAGGGATTTGATGCTCGCTACCCAAAACGCTCGTACAAGCCAATATATTTTGATGAAAAAGAGTAAACAAATCCTCCTTCGTCATTCGATTTTTCATGGAATAACTGAAATAAAAATCAACATATTCTGGACCATTAATGGCTGCCGAAGCAACAGAAAAATTGTCTGAGGATTTTAATTGATCAGATTCGTTTCTCTCTTCCAGTTTTTTAAATATATCTCTGATAACGGCAATAGCATCATTTCTAACTGCTTCTCCTCGAATTCTAGGTAATTTTTTTACCAGATCAGTATTTTTTGATACTACGGTTATCCAGTTTTCCATGAGTTGACGATAATGATCCAGCATAGTGGTAAAACGCTTTACTTGTAATTCAGTATTTTGGATATATTCATGACTGCCTTTTAGGGATTTAATCGATTGATCAATGATTTCTGTCAATTTTTGTACGGCTTGTAATACCGCATTCTTGGTCAGAGGTTGCATGTCGGGGGTAATCGTTAATTGGTCGATTAATGGGACCAGATCTTTGACAAATCCTTGATATAAAGCAACAAAATTATTGGGATCTGCCCAAGCCTTGACTCGTATAGGATTTCCCCAGGTATTTAGAGCCAATTGCACCTTGGCGAAATTTAAAGTTTCAAGTTCTTGTGCAGTTTTAATGCCTTCCTCCGACATTCCTTTTAAAATCCTTTGCATTTTACGCTTTTCTACGGGAATGGCTTCGGTAGCGGCTAAACGTTCAAAGGTAGGGAAGCTTTTTTCTAGCTTTTTCTCTTTTTGTTTCATTGCTTGGAAAGCTTGAAATAATAATGTTGCTTTAGAAGTTTGCTTGGGGGCGTTTGCGAACTCAACTTGTCTTTTGAACACACGATTGATCCAGTCCGACTCAATAAAGTGTGTCGACGAAAACTTCACCATGCTCGCTAGCAATTGACGTCTGGAAGGATCACGACAAGCTTCAAGCGCAAATTCACCCCATGCCTTTCCGAGGGCAAGATTTAAGGCATATTTCTGAAATTTCATGAATTCAACGTAATATTCAAACTCTTCTGCGTCGAGTTTAACGTCACCTGCCATTGCTAAAGCGCGTTTGATGTCTAGTTCTTCTGCTAAAATTTGTTTAACAGAATCTGAGATAAATTGAGATTCTTTAGGACTACGCAGAAAACTTTCAAGGGAACTTGCGAGACGAAGAAGTACCACTTGAGCATCGTTCCACTCTGGGGAAGCCTTGTCCATTTTCTCAATTTTTTCTAAGAGTTGCTGGATCTCGGCACAAGTGATGATGGCAGAACGAAAAACAGCATAGTGGGGTGAATCTTCTTCTTGCCCCTTCATTTTAGCAAACTTGCCAAAGATCATTACTAAATTTCCAAGTGCTTCTTTGGCGCCCTGGGTGTTGCCAGGGGTTGCCGCTTCGATGCCGATAATACTTTTTTTGATGATTTTTGTTAATTGCCCCTTATCCACTATTTTAATGCCAATGAGATCTCGTCCTTCCACCAAAGGATTCAGTAAGATCAGTAACGCTTTAAATGCATCGACAGCGATTGCTTGATCTGAACTTTGTGCATCGTGTATTAAATCGCCAAGGGCTTTGACTTCGCCTATCACTCGCACATCAAGCTTTTCACGAATGCCCGGTATTGCTTTTAATTTTTGAAACCCATATGGGATTGCTTTTTCTTGCATGCGCTCCGGTGACTTAAATAGTCCTTCTCTAATAAACCCCTGATCACGTAGTTCTTTTTCAGCTTGGGATAAATCTTTCATTTGACCTGTCTCTGTCAAATGACGTGTCCAATTGACTACTTGACTTCTTTGAGGATCTACCATTAACACAAATGGAGAGACTTGCATCCAAGATTCTATTCTTTGTTTTTCTTTCATTTGCAAAATTGGGATCCCTAAAGAATGAAAATAAGCAGCCTCATGTGTGGCTTTATGCGAAAATTCGCGAATCACTACCGCTATCGCTTGAGTATTATACGTTTTTTTTGGATCACCAAATAACGCATACGCTTTTGCAATCGTATCCGTGACAATAAGCTGTTTAGGATCCGTGACCAATTTAACAGCGGCTTTGGCGGGTGTGACTACGCTTCCTTCTGTGATTTCGATTTGATGCTTATCATGCAGTTCTAAAAAGTCCATCATTTTTTCAGGAGGGACAGAAGATGGCATATCTAAGCGCGGATCTTTTCTTTTTTCTGATTTCTCTGCAAATCCTTTTTTTTCTGCTCCAGAACTTCCATCGGTTGTTGCCGTTTTTTGCTTTTCCAGCGTTTCTTCGCTTACAATCGGAGCTTGCTGGATAGGCCTTGCTTGCACTAAATTAAACTTTTGCTTCACCGGATCAAATACAAATTCTAAATCCATGGGTAATTTATAATGTTGGCGTACTTCTTCCGCTTTTTTGGCGATCCAGCGCGCTTCTCGATCTGATAAACTGGGTGCTGTGGCGAGTTTGTCTGGATTGCTGACGGTCAATAATTTTCCCAAACTCGCCACCAAACGATGGGTTTTCACCATTCTTTGTTCATGCACGACACCTGAGTCCATATTCACATAATATGTATCCGATGGTCCTTGACTATCGACCACTAATTCGCCGTGCCCTGGTGCCACATCAATTCTTACCCCGGTGGGTGTCACATGAATCACGCCAGATTTGACGATATTTTTCGGCTCGGGTTTAGGTTCTCCTCCCAATTTTTCCCCTATCATTTTTTGCACCAATACTGGCATAAAAGCATCTTTGCTAATGACTTGTTGTTTTCCGCGTAATCTTTGACCAATGGATTTTTCGCTGAAATAAGAGGCTACTACTATACCCATGGCTTCTGAGATGGCTTCTGCGGTACACGGTACACCCGCGACACTTTCATTGCCACCCGGATTGGCAAAATCCACAGAATCTTCCATCCCTGTACTTCGTACCATCAAGCGATCGTCTTTATCCAAGGTATCTAAATATTGTTTTAATGCCTCATTTTGAAAGGTATTTTCAGTAAAGACCTGATGAATGATTGCTTGAATATTCTGCAATATTTTGGTGGACTCAGGGATTAGCGTTTGATGTCCAGCCTGAGTTTTAGTAAATGATTCCCACAAATCAAAAATTTGTGGGGCAAATTTCTTGAGATGCGTTCGAACTGGGGAGTCTTCAATTGGAATAAAAGAGGGAATTTCTAGTTCAATTTCAGATGATCCCACCTTTTCAGGTTTGCCCGTCTTTTCAGGCGCTCCTGCTTTTTCAGGTTCTCCCGTCTTTTCAGGTTCTCCCGCTTTTTCAGGTTGTTCTCCCGCCTTTTGAGAAGTGCTCTCGGTGCGTTCCTTAGTATCTTTTGTTTCCTGGATTTTTCTCCCAATTTTTTTATCCAGGGCCTGTTTAAGTTTTTGTAATTCCTCCAAATTGGCGGCTTTTAACCCAACAGTTTGTCCTCGGCGAGCGACTTCTTCCTGAACTCTCTTCCATTCCGCTGATAAATGATCTGACCCATTCTTCGACATATTCTTTGACATATTGAATAACCTATAACTTCTGGAAGATCTGATCAAAAATCCAATATAGATTGAAATTAAAAACCCTTTAATACTTAATAGGACCCAAATAGTAGCATAAGGTTTAATTGGATCAAACAACCGTCTGTGCGTGTATTTCAACGCATTAACCCGATCCTAAAAAAAAATACTATCCAATATGAACAAGCCTTCGGGTCTCTAAAGGTTTATCGCCTAAACGATATTGCAGAGCCTGTCTCATCAAATGCTTTATTTCTCTTTGAATTTTTGGCCCTGCTATTTTTTCTTGAGATAAAGCGATTATGCTTCTTCCAGAATAGACACCTCCTCTCAAGGTATATTTTTTCACCTCTTTTGGAGGCTCTGTTGGGTATTCAATAGTTCTGGGGGTGGGGGTGGCGGGCGTGGCTGAATGCAGCACTGGTCGGCCTTGTTTGATTGGAGACTCCACCGCAATGGGCCCACGTTCGGGATCGAAATTGTAAAAAGCATCGGGATCGATGGGTTGTCCTGTGTTCACTTCTCGAGTCAAAGGTAACTCATAACCAATCGCTTTCAACAATGCTTTTTCAAACAAGCGTAAAATGATGTTCATGGTAAAAAGTCCGTTGTCTTCGGAAATTGAACTGCCTTCGAAACTAGTCTTATCCCCCAAAATGGCGTTTTCTTCAGAAACCGTGTTGTTTCCCGTTTCTTCCGTCACAGACAACTCCAATGCCACCAATGTATTCGCATACACCTGAAATAACGTTTCATGTGCATCAAAGCGATGTAATAAACGCATCAATAATTCATTCACATAAAGGGCAGAAATAAGCTGTTTCCCAAACAACAAATGTAACCGTGCTTTAGACTCATAATTTTTCAGCACCAAGAGTTCTCCCCGTCCCGAACAAGAAATGAGCAATGGAACAAATGCTTGTAATAAAGCACGCGTATGATTTTTTTGACGTCTCACCCCTTTCGCAATGACTGCAAAACGGCCAAAATCCTGAGTAAACAATTCCAATAATAAGCTTGATTCTTGATAAGGACGGCTGTGTAAAATATAAGCCGGTTGAAAATCAATTCTTCGCATCATAGAACTCGTTATTTTATTCTAAATCTATATATCCTAAGCTTTTTAAAGCCCTTGCATCGTCAGACCAGCCCCCCTTTACCTTCACCCACAATTTCAAGTGAACTGGACCGTTTAATAAATTTTCCATATCCTTTCTGGCTTCTATCCCTATTTTCTTTAATCGCGCCCCTTGTTTTCCAATGACAATCGGTTTATGACTCGATTTATCCACCCAAATGATTGCGTAAATGAGCGTCCTTCGTTCTTCTTCTACATACATTTCGATTTCAACCGTTGTACCGTAAGGCACTTCCTTCTCTAATTCAAGCATCAATTTTTCACGAATTAATTCCGCAAGTCGAAACTTGATTGAACGATCGGTCACCTGTCCCTCGGGGAAATAAAGCGGACCCAAAGGCAACAAACTCGCTATTTTTTTTTCAAGTGCGCCGACATTATCCCCGGTCTTGGCGCTGGTCGGAATGATTTCCGCAAATTTAAATTTCTCGGCTAATTTTTTAAGATGGGGTAATAATCTAGGTTTTTCTGAAATTTCATCTACCTTATTCACCACCAATAATACGGGCGTTTTGGTTTTAGCAATTAAAGTGAATACCAGTTCGTCTTCATCCGTCCAGGTGATACCTTCCACAACAAAGACCACAACATCCACATCTTTTAACGCGCGTCTCGCGGTTTGATTCATATATTTATTAAGCGCTCGACTTTCGCCTAAATGTAATCCTGGGGTATCGACATAAATGGTTTGAACCATTTGATTCTTACCGAAATTCTTACCTTGATTCTCAACGTGATTCTTACCGTGATTACCTTTATTCTTACCTTGATTTATACCATGATTCTCACCATAACTCTCACCTGGACTCGTTTTTACCCCTAAAATACGATGACGCGTGGTTTGAGGTTTAGAGGAAATGATGCTGAGCTTTTCTCCTAGAATGGAATTCAATAAGCTCGATTTGCCTACATTCGGGCGGCCCACAATTGCAACAAAGCCAGATTTAGTGTTTTCTGTCATTTAATATCTCTAAAGCCTGATCAGCCGCGGCTTGTTCCGCTTTACGTCGACTATTCGCTATACCAAACACCGGTTTATTCAAAATGCGAACGACGCATTGGACTTTAAAAAGAGGATTATGCGCATCACCAGAAACCTCCACTATTTGGTATTCTGGCAAGGCCTCTCTTTTGCTTTGTAAATATTCTTGTAGTCGTGTTTTAGCATCTTTTTGTGACGTGCCTGGCGTTAAGTTTTCTAATCGCGATTCAAACCAAACAAGAATACGTGAATGGCACAAAGGGAAACCACCTTCCAAATACAGGGCACCAATAATCGCCTCAAGTGCATCCGCTAAAATAGACTCACGTTGTTGACCACCACTTTTTCGCTCACCCAATCCTAAATGCAAATATTCCCCCAGCGATAAATCACGCGCTATTTGTGCTAAGGTTTCGCCCCTCACTAATAAAGCGCGCATTCGAGTTAAATCCCCTTCGCGTGCTTTGGGAAAACGATGGTATAACTCCGAAGCAATGGTGAAATTTAAAATGGAATCGCCCAAAAATTCTAAGCGTTCATTATGCATGCGCCCGCGAGATCGATGCGTAATGGCAGAACGTAATAAATCGGGGTGGGTAAAACGATGGCCCAATTTTTGTGATAGGCTTTCTAGTTTTTCATCCAGCATTCATCATTCCACAGCTATTTTTTGGAGCCCGTTGCAGGAGCTGGTTTCGCTTGGGTGGTTTCGCCCTTTACGGGAAATTCTGCAGTGCCGCCCTTGGAGCCATCCTTGAGCGATTGCGCGGATCCACTCGATTGCACAGGTTCACTTAAACGATTTCCAATTCTATCCCATCGAATACAATACTTGATGCAATCCATAAAACTTCTTGGACTCGAATCCCAGCTAAACCAAATGATCACGGCTTTACCCAAAAGGTCTTTGTTATCAACAAAGCCCCAAAACCGACTATCATCACTATTATCTCGATTGTCCCCCATGACAAAATACTCATCGGGTGGCACGGTCACATCTTGATAGGGATATTGACGAGGCATGGAACCTGCATGCACATAAATATCATGATTGATATCATCCAAAGTTTCTTTGAATGCTCTGACTTGCTGACCCTGCTCCTGACTCACATCTTTATCTTGCTTTTCACCCGAAAATTCTTGTTTCATGGGCTTATCGTTCACATAAACCGTATTATCTTTATATTGGATATGATCCCCTGGCAAACCGATGACACGTTTAATCATATCGAGAGATTCGCCATTTTTTGCGTGTCTGAAAACAACCACATCCCCTCGTTTTGGCAAACCTGTCGGTATCACCACTGTATTTGTAAAGGGGAGCCGCAAACCGTAATCAAATTTATTGACGAGAATAAAATCGCCTTCAAGTAACGTGGGACGCATGGAGCCAGAAGGAATGCGAAAGGGTTCCAAAATAAACGCCCGCAGGATGAGGACAATCAATAAAATAGGGAAAAACGCACGTGAATACTCAACCCACCATGGTTCCATCGTATCTTTGGCTCGCTTTCCTGGTAACACCAACATAATACGTCTGGGGCGAAAGAACAAACTGTCCACTAACCAGATTAAACCCGTCAAAATGGTCACGATCAAAAGAATTTCATTAAATCTCATTTTTTGTCCTTATCTACTTTTAAAATTGCTAAAAAGGCATCCTGGGGTATTTCCACTCTGCCGACCTGCTTCATCCGTTTTTTCCCTGCTTTTTGCTTTTCAAGTAATTTACGTTTTCGAGAAACGTCGCCGCCATAACATTTGGCTGTCACATTCTTTCGTAATGCTTTAACTGTGGATCGTGCAACGATATGAGCACCAATCGCCGCTTGAATTGCGATATCGAACATTTGTCGAGGAATGAGTTCTTGTAATCTATCCACTAAATCACGCCCACGTTGATATGCTTTATCTCGATGTGCAATTAAAGCCAATGCGTCTACTTTTTCTGCGTTAATTAACACATCCAATTTGACTAAATCGGACGCTTGGAAACGCACAAAATGATAATCCAAAGAAGCGTAACCACGACTCACTGATTTTAATCGATCAAAAAAATCTAACACCACTTCGTTCATCGGTAGTTCATACATCAATGAAACTTGGTTGCCTAAAAACATTAGTTTTTTTTGTACACCACGCTTTTCTGTACATAGCGTCATGACATTCCCCAGATATTCTTGTGGGACTAACATATGCCCTTCTACAATGGGCTCTCGCATTTCTTTAATATAGGAAGGATCAGGTAATTTTGCTGGGTTATCCACTAGAATAACATCGCCTTTCTCAGTTAACAACTCAAAAACCACTGTGGGTGCAGTGGTAATCAGATTAAGATTATACTCGCGTTCCAGACGTTCTTGCACGATTTCCATATGCAACAGGCCTAAAAATCCACAACGAAAACCAAATCCCAAAGCTTGCGAGTTCTCTGGCTCATAAAACAAGGAGGAATCGTTCAAGCGTAGTTTTGCCAATGCTTCACGAAACGCTTCATAATCTTCAGAATCGACTGGAAATAGCCCAGCATATACCTTGGGCTGAACAGTTTTAAATCCCGGTAAGGGTGTTTTGGCTGGACGACTAGCCAAAGTGATGGTGTCCCCCACAGGTGCTCCATAGATATCCTTAATCCCCGCAATCACAAACCCCACTTCACCCGTAAATAATGCCTCTTTTTTCTTTCGTTTGGGCGTGAAAATCCCCAATTCGTCGACAAGATGCACTTTACCGGTGGACATGACTTGCATTTTATCTCCGGCTCGTAAAACGCCATTTTTAATTCGAACCAAGGAGACGACGCCCAAATAACTATCAAACCAGGAATCAATAATTAAGCCCTGCAGCGGTGCATCGGGATCTCCGACCGGCGGTGGTATTTCATGCACTAAGCTTTCTAATAATTCACGCACATGAAAGCCTGTTTTGGCACTGATATTCTGCGCATGGCTTGCTTCAATGCCAATGATCTCTTCAATTTCTTTGATAACGCGATCAGGTTCGGCTTGAGGTAAGTCAATTTTATTTAAAACGGGAAGGACGGTTAAACCTTGCTCTATCGCGGTATAGCAATTAGCGACCGTTTGCGCTTCAACACCCTGCCCCGCATCCACGACCAGCAAAGCCCCTTCACAAGCAGAGAGAGAACGAGAGACTTCATAGGCAAAATCCACGTGTCCCGGCGTATCAATTAAATTCAGCAGGTATTCTATTCCTGCTTCTGACTTAAAATTTAAGGTGACACATTGAGCCTTGATTGTAATACCTCGTTCTCGTTCAATATCCATTGAATCCAATACTTGGCTGGACATTTCGCGATCGGAAAGACCCCCTGTGATTTGGATAAAACGATCCGCTAATGTGGATTTGCCGTGATCAATATGAGCAATAATACAAAAGTTTCTGATGTGTTGCATCAGAACATTCTAACTTATTTGAGACCAGTTCTCAATTATTGTTCAGTCTTTTGTTGATTCTTAATTGTTGTTAAGAAGGGGTTGGACGCTTTTATCGATGGCGGCACGCGCTCTGAAGATTCGGGAGCGAACCGTACCGACGGGACAATCCATCACGTGAGCGATTTCTTCGTATGAAAGGCCTTCCATTTCTCTCAAGGTAATGGCAGTTTTTAGGTCTTTAGGTAAATGATCAATCGTATCATAAACCGCATGTTCAATCTCATCTCGCATCAACAAACGTTCTGGTGTTCCTGTGTCGCGTGGAGCATTTCGCATCATAAATCGCTCCATATCGAGCGCTTGGATCTCTATCTCTGGGATGCGTCTGCCCTGCGAAATAATATAATTTTTTGAAGTGTTAATGGCAATGCGATATAACCAAGTATAAAAAGAACTTTCACCACGAAAATTTTTTAATGCCCGATAAGCCTTAATGAACACTTCTTGGCAAACATCCATAATTTCACTTTGATCGTGCACATATCGGCCAATAATTTTGCACACTCTTAATTGATAACGCGTCATTAATTGATCAAACGCATGCGCGTCACCCGCTCTTATCGCTTCGATGAGTTCTAAGTCAATTTGGTATTCACTTTGATATTCACTCATTTTTGGACCGGCCCCCCATATTTTTCCAGTCCCTTTGGTAATGTGTCTTCTACATAACTTAGTTTAGTTAAATAAAAAATTTAGTTCAATATACTGAGGAACTTTTTTTTTCACATTTTTTAATAAAATAAAATTATTATAAAAATCAATTACTTATATTTTTTTGATTCAGCAAAAAATGAGCACACAACGCTAAATTGCTGATGGATATGGGATATGCGAATGCCTGCATATCCCCTTGATCCACTTTCAAAAATCAACACACTCAAAGTGTTCTGAAGAATTATCTAAGTGAAATGCAAACAATGAGAAGTCAAGAATAAAACAGGGATGCAAATCATCATGCAACTTTTTTAGATTGCTCATGAATCCACATGTAAACTGCATCCGGGCAGAATTCCAAACCATTTGGCCATGCTAATGCTCCTGCTTCAATAAAACATTGATTAAATAAATTCCCTCTCAACACTTCTGCAGCCAATCCTTTAGGATGCGTAAAAAAATGTCTCAATGAAACAGTACCAACAAACCCATCAGAGAATTTAAGTGATATTGAAAAATTCTCAACATTCACTTTAATGATTTTAATAATTTTATTCCCAAATTTTTTCATAATACACCTATTCTAAAGGTTTAATTTTTTTCGGTTGCCTCATATTTTGCGCATCTTCCCAAGCTTTTAACAAATCTGAAAGGTGAATTTTGCGCCATTCATTCACAAGTTCTTGACACCCTCATAGGGACTTTAGCATCTATAATTTTGCCATTTCTAATATTCATTATAGCTTCATATTCACCATATTGGATATGAATGTGTGCAGGATTATGATCCGCGTGATATAAACGGATAATAATACCAAGAAAAATAGAAATAATCGGCATATCCAAACCTTCATTGAAAGTAAGATTCTATCGCAAAATTTAAGAAACACCAACATAGCAATTAACTAGTGATCTATACAGCTTATATCCCATATACCTCAGGCCAATCACGTTAACCCAAATCCCTTGCGTACTCACGTAATATGTTACTCAAGAACCACCGCCGAAACAAAATCCGAGAACAATTCATCCTAATAAAATAACAAGCGCATATACAATAAGCGATATTCAAATTCGGATAATGAATCTCTGGCAATAAAGAGAGTGATACTACGCGATAAAGATTGACCCAATTGAAGCGTACCGGGCAATAGTCTAAGGCGCAAAACGATAAACCATTGACAGAGAAAACTATCCCCCTTAACGCTACCGAGCACGCAATAGCCTTTATTGGTTTCCAACCTAAATTGTTTTTCTTTTATATGGCAAATACGCACCACAAAATTAGGGGATTTTGGAGACATCTGAGTGGTTGTTTTATACCAAAATCCCACCAAAAGGCTCATCATGGCTAGTTTCCAAAAAAAGTGGATATGTAGAAAGAGAATTGTGAGAGAGGCCAGAAGAAATAACAGATGTAACAGGCGCGGAAGTTGTTTGGAAGGCACTAACACAAACTCAGCAGATTCGATCACTTTGCATTCGCACGAATTTTTGAGACCATCTGTTGCAAATTTTCAGATAAACTTTCAGGCAGCGGCATGCTGGCATCCAGGGGATTCGCGCCCTCTGCCTCGGCGGGCCTGAGCAACCACATATAGAGCGTGGGATCTGGAAATGCTAGTAGATCCTGAAATGTTTTTTGCTCAAAATCTGTTAAATTCAGATAAGCCTGCTCTAAAAAGAGATTTAAGATTAAATCGAGTTCCAACATACCCCGACGGCATTGCCAACGAAGCCTAGATAATGCTAAGCTCTCTAACTGTAGTTGAGGGTTATTTTTCAGTTCCATAGCTGGACGCTTACCTTGGCCCGGGGACGATCGTTATAATTAGTTTAATCCACTTTTAAAAAAACACCATCCGCATTCAAGCGGAAAGGACAAATCTGTGACTCTGCAAAATTGTTTTTATAATTTGAACGCTTATTATGGCCTGATTAAAATTCAGGGCGCTAGAGCTGAAGCCTTTCAATTTTTACAGAGCTTATTAACCTGCGATATCGATGAACTCAAAACAAAAGATCATTGTTTTGGAGCCCTTTGCAATTTGAAAGGGCGCGTGCGCGCTTTATTTAGAATATTTAAATTTCCCGAACAGAATTTACAGGATCAAAGTTCGCACGATATAAATTTGCGTGAACAAAATTCACACGACCAAAATTCAAACGACCAAAATTTGCATAATAAAAATTCACACGACCAGAATTTGCACGATCAAAACTCACACAACAAAAACTCGCGCGACCAAAATTCTCATTTCTATTTACTCACCATTAAAGCTTTAATTCCAAGTCTAGTCCCCATACTTAAAAAACATGCCCTATTCTCAAAACTTTCTTTTGTCGATGCGAGTGAAACTTTTAATATAGGTGGGTGTACTGAAGCTTACCGGGATATTTTTGACAATTTATTGAATTGTCAAAAATCAGAATCTGCTCCCCTTTCCTTTGAAACCCTCTTAACTATTGACACAAAAAAACCGAGATATATTTTAATTGCTTCAAAAAACGCCCCAAACAGCGTGTTCAATCGCTGGATTGAAGTTCAAAACAAGGAACAAGAAAATAATCGAGAAAATTATCTAGATACCGCATGGGAAACCTGGCAATACATGAACATCCAAGCGCAGATCCCAGAAATTTTTCCTGAAACTTCTGAAAAGTTTTTACCCCATCATCTTAATCTGCCCGCCTTGGGAGCAGTGAGCTTCACAAAAGGCTGTTATTTTGGTCAAGAAATTATTGCTCGGATGGAATATAAAGGCAACATCAAATATTATTTAAAACACTTGATGATTTCCAAAGACGATCCCATGCTTCAAGATAACAGTGCCAGAGGTGTGTCTTCGTTAGTATCCCTGAGTGGCATGAGAGGTATGGAGCTTTCGTATGGCCAAGAGAAAATAATGGTGGTAAACAGCGCCAAAACAAACGCAGACAGTGTTGCATTGCTCTGCATACACTGTCCTCATTAAAGGCTGAACATTTATAAGTCTACCACCACTATCCGACTTGAATTATTCTGCCTTTACAAGTCTACCACTGCTATCCGACTTGAATTATTCTGACTTTCTGCGCTCGAAGTCACAGCCTTAGGTGAGCCTTGTGCTTGAGACAAGGGTAATTTGCCTCCCGCCGCTTGACCCGTCTTACCTTGCTCAGGGAATCGCGACAGAATCAAAGGTGTTCCCGCTCGATCATTTGACGCAACAGTGACAACCACTTCTCCCGATGATCTCGAAGAACTACTTAATTGCGATTCAAGGTTTCTTAATTGACCAGGATCCACGCCAGTCGCTGCCGCTGCCGCTGCCGCTGCCGCTGCTGCTGCTAAACCAGTTCCGCTCGCTGTTGCACCACCTGCATTGGCTGCACCACCCGCAGCTGCTGTACCACCCGCAGTTGCTGCGCGACCCGCAGTAGCTGCACCACCCGGAGCTGCTGTACCGCCCCCATTTGCTGTCCGTCGCGTATTCACTGGGGTGACAACAGCAGAGGGCCTGTGCATTTGCTGAGGCACACCGCTGTCTGCCGCGTGACTCTCTACTTGTCCCGGGAGCGTCGCCTGGAGTATCCCAGCAGAAACTTCCGGCTTATGAACCGCATTTTGAAGGGCCGCATCTGATACATCTGGAACACCTGCTACACCTGGAACACCCGCGCCTTGAACACCTGCTACACCTGATACGCTTGAAACACCCGCACCTTGAACGCCTTGAACACCCGCACCTGGAACACCTGCGCCGAGTCCAGCCGCACCTGCTGCTACTTTAAGATTTTGTACTTTCTCTGATGTTTTATTTTCCAACACAAGTCGTGGCTCTGTTATCTCAGGTCGATCACTTTTTTCCAATAAAGGACGCATTTCTACCGTAGTTCCTTTCTCGCCAAAACATTTTTTAATAATGCGATTAATGCCTCCATGGAAATGCTTACCAAAACTGTTTGCAAGCACGAATATCAAAGATCCCAAACCCACTACATAGGCAATGATGGTGGGATCTAAGCCCAATGTTTTTACCACACCAACAGTCACTACAATAGTGAGCAAGGCGGTGGCACCCCCAAATGCATTCCCGGTTCTGTCTTCTTGTCGTCTATCAGCAGTTTGAGCGTCCAATCTGCTCATAAACGCTTCCGCTTGTGCCTGTTGTTTTTGTATAAACTCAGCATTCGCCTTTCGATCTGCATCCATTCGATTTTGCATTGCTAAAAACTCTTGTTGAACTGAAGACACAGTCTCGGCCATCATTCGTTGGGTTTCTTGAATGGCATGCGCTTGCTGCTGAATATTTTCTTGAACTTTGGTCACCACTCCTTCTTGAACTTCTTTCACCATCGCATCCAGTTTTCTTGCCACTCTTCTCAAACGCATTTGCATTGTTAATTCTTGTGTTAAAAGTACTTTTTGAAATTGATGTGTGCCCCTTTGTAAAATTTGTTTTACACCGGGATTTTCAAAAACCTTTTGAGAGGCCACTTCACTTTCTTGTAAAAAGTGGGTGATTTCCACATCATTCGGCTCTAAATCGACGTCTCCACTTGAACCTGAATCTGAATCTTTCATCGCTGGTACATTCGAAGCGGCGGGTTGCCCATTGACCGACAAAGAGAGGTCTGTTGTTTGTACACCATTTTGAAGTTGTGGTTGACGAGCGGTGACGGGCGTCTCCGGTGGTGTACCATTTACGGGGCTATATACAGCCGCATTATCTGCTTTCTTTTCCAATCCACCACCATTTGCTGTCGATTCTGGCGCTAACACAGGCAGCGAAACAGAAGTGGATGTTTTTCTTTGATTTCTTCTTTGTCTTATCGCAGAAGAAGAATCTGCATGCGTGCTGTCGGATGATTGAGCCTGTGGGGTTGCTTGCTTAGGCGACAATAAATTTGAGCCTGCGGCCCCTGCTGCCCCGGTCCCACTCGAATTCCCCGTGTTGACCATCAAAGACGATCTTTTCCTTCCAGTATTTCCTGTATTCACAGCATTTCCTGCACTTCCCGTACTTCCTGACGATCCTCTAGGTGCAGTCCCTTTCGCAAATTTTCGTGCGTCTTGTGTTGTTGCAGCCATTTTAAAAACTCCTCACACCTAAAAAGTCATTCTTGCGATCGCATATGCGGAAATAAGATCACATCTCTGATGGAAGGGGAATCTGTTAGAATCATAACTAGTCTGTCAATACCAATCCCACAGCCTGCACAAGGCGGTAATCCATATTCAAGCGCGGTGATATAATCTTCGTCATAGTGCATCGCCTCTTCATCACCGGCAGCTTTATTTGCGGCTTGTTTACGAAATCGCTCCGCTTGATCTTCCGGATCATTTAACTCCGAAAATAAATTGGCAATTTCACGACCGGCAATATACAATTCTGCGCGATCGGTAATCGTCGTATTCTTATCGTTACAACGTGCGAGCGGGGAGGTTTCGGTGGGATATTCCGTCATAAATGTCGGTTGAATCAATTGTTGTTCTACGGTTTGTTCAAAAATTTCTTGCAGAATATGCCCTAATTCCCAATTTTCTTTAAAAGGAAGCTTTTGGCTTTTTAAATAATTCATCATTCTGGTTTTATCTTGTAAATCTGATTCATTTAATTCAGGATGAAATTTTAAAATGGCTTGTTTAATAGAAAGACGCGCAAAGGGCCTAGAAAAATCAATCTCATGGTCTTGATAGACTATTTTTGTTTTCCCCAACGCTGAAAAAACCAGGGTATTCAACAGTTTTTCTGTGGTTTCGATAAAGTCGTGATAATCTACGTACGCTTGATAAAATTCAAGCATGGTAAATTCAGGATTATGCCGTGTCGACATTCCCTCGTTTCTAAAATTACGATTAATTTCAAATACCCGTTCTAAGCCCCCGACGACTAAGCGCTTCAGATAGAGCTCGGGGGCAATTCTTAAATAAAGCTGCATATTCAACGTATTATGATGTGTGACAAAAGGTCTTGCAGTCGCACCACCCGGGATGGCTTGCATCATGGGCGTCTCGACTTCTAAAAAACTTCGTTCAATTAAAAAACGGCGGATTTCCTGAATAACATTCGATCGAATTAAAAAAGTATTTCGAACATCAGGATTTACCATCAAATCGAGATAGCGTTGTCGATAGCGAATTTCGTGATCGGTTAATCCATGCCATTTATCAGGCAACGGACGTAATGCTTTGGTGAGCAATTTTAATTGAGTCACTTTAATGCTTAATTCGTTGGTTTTCGTTTTAAAAACAATGCCCGTGGCGCCCAAAATATCGCCTAAATCAAAACCTTGAAATTCATCGTATTGTCCGGCTGGAAGCGCCTCTTGTTTAATATAAAGTTGAATCCGCCCTGTCCTGTCTTGTAAATGGACGAAACTCGCTTTACCCATGAGACGTCGCGTCATCATACGGCCAGCGACAGACACAGTGACTTGTAATTGTTCCAGGGCTTCTGCCGTTTGATGATTATATTGTGCATGTAAGGTGGCAGCCTCGGATTGGGGTCGAAAATCATTGGGATAAGCATTACGAAGCTTTCGAATGGCTTGCAATTTTGATCGACGTTGCACAATTTGTTCGTTGGTGGCTTCGGTTGCATCCGAGCCTCCTTGCACATCCAAGCCCCCTTGCACATCCGAGTGCTCTTGAATATTTGCATTTTTTGGATTTGGATTCGAATTTCGATCTGAATTTCGATTTTCTGTCATTTCATAATCCTTGTTTTAAACTGGCTTCAATAAATTCGTCGATATGCCCATCCAATACTTTTTGAGTATCTGTGGTTTCATACCCGGTTCGCAAATCTTTAATGCGAGATTGATCAAGCACATAGGAACGGATCTGACTGCCCCAACCAATATCGGCTTTATTGTCTTCTTGAGCTTGTTTTTCAGCCATTTTTTTATTAAATTCAAGTTCATACAATTTTGCTCGTAACTGTTTTAAGGCAAAGGCCTTGTTTTGATGTTGTGACCGTTCACTCTGACATTGTACTACAGTATTGGTGGGTAGATGTGTAATTCTCACCGCCGAATCCGTCCGATTCACATGCTGTCCACCCGCACCGCCCGCTCGATAAGTATCTATTTTTAAATCTGCAGGATTTATCTCAACTTCTATAGAATCGTCTACTTCCGGATAAACAAAGACAGCAGCAAAGGAAGTATGACGGCGATTTCCGGAATCAAACGGTGATTTTCTTACCAAACGATGAACGCCTGTTTCTGTTCGAAGCCAACCATAAGCGTAATCGCCCTCAAATCTGACGGTAGCACTTTTGAGGCCTGCGACTTCTCCCGCAGAAGCTTCAATTAGAGTGGCCTTAAAGCCGCGCCGCTCACCCCAACGAAGATACATTCTCAATAACATTTCTGCCCAATCTTGTGCCTCGGTACCCCCTGATCCTGACTGAACATCCAAAAAGGCTGAATTGGGATCCATCTCCAGAGGAAACATTCGCTGAAATTCTAGTGTTTCGATGGCTTGTTGGGCGGTGAGTATTTCCTGCCATAATGCCTCTACGGCTTTTAAATCATTTTCTTCTAGCAGTAAATCTAGCAGTTCTTGGTTATCTCTTAAGGCGGTGTCCAGAGATTGTAATTTTAAAACTACTTTTTCTAATCCCACGCGCTCCCTTCCCAGACTTTGCGCGCGCTCTCGATTTTCCCACAGCTTGGGATCTTCTAATTCTTTGGTCACTTCTTGCAGACGTTCGAGTTTTACATCGAAGTCAAAGATACCCCCGAAGATCGTGTACTCTCTTCGTTAAGTCTTTGATAGTATTATATATTTGATTTATTTCTGGCATGGGTCTTTCCAACTAAGAAAATGGATAAAAAGAATTATGCCAAAAAATTCAAAAAAAAACTACTCTCCTATTTTGAAGAGTAGTTTTTATGAATGAGCGATGCACAGGATCCAGAAAGCCTCTCTCAAAACAATTGCCTAGGATCTAATGCACAATGCCAAACCAGCTGCTATGCTGCTATGCAACTTCCGCAGGCACCTTAGAAGAAGTCCCTGACTTACTGTTGGCGGTCAATTTATCAAGCCATTCTTGAATAGACTTCGCTTGACGAATTGCCATTTTGGGATCTTTAAAGGTATGTGTTAATAAATACATCCCTTGAATCGCAGAAATTAAATTTAAAGCTAAATCAGAAGATTTTTCGCCTTGTCCCAACGCACGAAATTGTGCTTCAGACCAAGACAGGAAATCGTGCAACAATTTTGCTGCCTGATCGGCGAGCGCGCCACCTTGTTTGCCCAGTTCCTGGCACAAACCTCCGACAGGACACCCAAAACGAGCGGTGAGTTCTAACTCTTCCGAATTCTGTTGTAGAAGCGCAGCTAATCTCGCTCTGGGATCGTTCATTTCATCTAAACGAGCAAGAAATTCAGCAATTTCTGCTGAACGTTTTTCAATCACCGCTTCCCCAATGGCTTCTTTCGTTTTGAAATAGTAATAGACGTTTCCAAGCGGCACATCTGCTTCTTGGGCAATGTCTGCTAATGTCGTAAGATTAAATCCTTGTTGATGGATAAGAATCTTCGCAGCTTCAATGAGACGAACGCGTTTATCTGTTTTCCGTGGCATAGCTGTAAATCCATTGTTAAAATGATGGGGATAGCCCCTTTTTAATTATGATCGTAAAAACATTTACAGTCATAATCACCTATAAATAACGACAAGATTGATTATACTAAATCCCATGTTAACTGAATACCAAACAAGTCTGCACGTGTTCTGGTTCGACCATTTACACTTTGTGCAAAACCAGCAAGGCCACCTGTTCCAGTGGGCGGTCCCTGGGATATGGTTGCATTCTTAAAAAAGACATGCGCATAACCAAAATCTATCGCTAAACCTTTGCAAATGGAGTTCAAGCAATAACGACCTCCAATGGCGGCCCACCAACGGTCGCTATCGGGTACTTGAACGGTTCTGTATGCATTACGAACGGGGGATTGATCATAAGCAGCCCCGATTCTAAAGAGCCAGCAGTCATCGAATTGATAACTAGACCCTAAAGCAAAACGCCAAGCGTCTTTAAAGTTGAGCGCGGTAGAAATGGTATTATTACTACCAAGATCAAGTTTGACTAAATTAAAAATTTTCCAATGTGTCCATTGAACATCTGCCATCACTGCCCAACATTCGGTTAATTGATGATGCGCAGAAATAACTGCTGTATCGGGCAAAGTGAAAGTGGAAAGAACCGTTTGATTAAGCGGTGGAACCAAGGGAAGAAATGCTTCATCATTTGTCCCTTGTGCCCGTACTTTTAGCTGTGAACGATAGTTGGCGCCAATCCGAGTGCAATCACTGATTTCCCATAAAACACCCACATGGCCCCCGAATGCCCAACGACTGAGGGTATTGACAAAATAACCATCGGTGGTTGGATTTCCAACGCCCAATGCAGAATCTAATCTTGTTTGCACCCATACGAAATCAGGCCCTGCTCCTATCGAGAAACCGTTGCCAAAACTGTAGGCGAGACTGGGGGAAATATCAAACGTCCGTAGTTCCGCACGCGTCGAGGTATAACGTACAATACTATTGGTGTTGTAGTTTGTTTTTAAACCAAAAGGACTGACTAAATTCAGACCAAATGTCAAACAATCATTTAATCGTCGAAAATAATGTACGCCTGGAATCAGTGCACCGCCCGAAGAAACCGTGGACCCTTGTCCTATATTTGTATCACTGAAGGTTGATGTCGCACTGGTGACATTCGTTCGAAAGCGTGGGGCAAGATACACGCCCGCAACGGCAATTTGTTCCTCGCATAAACGAGAAAGACCAGCAGCATTGTAAAAACCTGTACTCGCATCCTCAGCAAGAGAAGCCGTGCCCGCATAAGCGGTTCCGAGATTAGTGACATTTTGCTCTTGAAGCTGAAACCCAGCTGCCCATACTGAACTGTAAGCAGAAGCCAAAGCACTTATCACTAATAAGCGCACAAGTAGCTTGTAACCATACTTCTTCGACATACTTTATCACTCCTCTCTACTTAATCTCTCTACTAAATCTCAGCAAGGCTGACTTGCGTCCCTTTGTTATGGATGTAGTCAACCGTCATAATATCACCTTAAGAAATCTGAATGTCAAATAGGTCAAACAAAATTATTTACTTAAATTATTAATTAAAAATTTTGGTTAATCTTCCAAAAAAAAGGTGCTGAAGACAATTTAACTTAACTTCTCCCATCCCGCATCGGGTAAAAAACGATCCCCGTAACGTTGTACTAATAAATTCAAACGTTGCAATATTAGACTTTCCCCTTGTTCTTTCGCATAATGTAAAGGTCCGCCTCGAAACGGTGGGAAACCCGCGCCAAATATCATCCCAGCATCCAGAGAATCCGCATCTTCCACGATGCCTTCTCGTAAACATGCCATCGATTCATTGATCATTCTCAATATTAAACGATCCGTAATATCGGGGGGCAATCGATAATTGGTATCCAAGCCTTTTTTTACCACTTTGCCGTTTTTGTAAGCATAAAATCCTCGCTCGGTTTTTTTCCCAAGTTGTTTTTTTGCTACCAATTCACGAATTTTCTCCAATAATTTCTCTTGGCCTGTAAAATATTGTTTTATACTTTCGCCTGCGAACAAACACACATCCAGACCGACTGTATCCATGAGTTCGATCGGTCCAACCGGCATTCCAAAACGGATAGCGGCTTCGTCTATCGCTTCCATCGGGACCCCTTCTTCTAACAATTGAATGCTTTCTATCAAATAGGACATCAAGATCCGATTCACGAGAAAACCCGGGGCACTGTGAACTGGCAAAGGTAATTTATCTATGGCTTTCACAAAGGCAAGTGCTGCGAATAATGTATCTTTCGCCGTATCTTTAGATTTCACCACCTCCACCAATGGCATTTTCGACACTGGATTAAAGAAATGGATCCCCACTAATCTTTCTCTGGATTGCAATTCTGAACCGATTTCTTCTAAAGGAATGGTGGACGTATTGGTGGCAAAAATGGCTTCTTTTTTTGCTTGACCTTCAATCATTTTACATAATGCGCCTTTGGCCGCTTTATCTTCTATGATCGCTTCCAAAATAATATCCGCATCCCGAATGCCTGCACCTGCCACATCTGGGATTAATCTGTCTTCTGCGGCTCTGACTAGATGAGGTTCTTTGAGCACTTTTTTAAATAACCCACTGGCTCTCTTTAAAGCTTGTGCAATCGCTTTATGATTGGTATCTTGTAAACTGACACGAAATCCTTTTAACGCGCAAAGTGCTGCGATGTCGCCGCCCATCACACCGGCCCCCACAATGTGTATCTGTAATGCTGTGTGATGGTCAAGATGTCGTCCAAACGCTTTTAATTTTTCTTGTAATCCAAATACTCGAATCAAGTTACGGGAGGTCTCTGTCATCATCAATTGACCAATGGACTTTGCTTCTTCAATAAAAGCGGAAGCATTCTTTACACCATACTCAATCCAAAGTGCAAGTGCTGCATAAGGTGCGGGATAATGATCGCGATTGACTCTATCTGCAAGTTTTTTATTTAGAACTTTTCCTAACAATGGCCTCACATTATCCCAATTGGTCAACGATTCTAAAAAAGTCGCTTGTCTTTGTGCTGGTGTGGTTAATAGGTAATGTCGAACAGCGGCTAACACATGACGTTTGGGAACCACTTGGTCAATAAATCCCATATTTTTTCCGATTTTTGCAGAAACAGATCGTCCGCTAAGAATGAGATCGAGCGCCTTTAAGCCACCGATCATTCTCGGTAAACGAATGGAACCGCCCCAACCCGGGTGCAATCCAAGCATCACTTCGGGTAAGCCGAATCTGGTTTTGGGATCGTCTTCCGCAATGCGATATCTGCAAGCCAAGGCGAGTTCTAAACCACCTCCCAAACAAAAGCCACGAATTAAAGCGAGCGTTGGGAGCGGGAGTTCTGCCAACTGTTGAAAAACATTTTGTCCTTGACGAATCAATTCAAAAGCCGCCTCTTCATTCTCCAGCGATTTAAATTGTAAAATATCAGCACCAGCAATGAAGCCTTGAGATTTTTCAGAATAAATCACAAGCCCCTTAGGCTGTGGCTTCATTTCTTTTAATTGAACAGACACTAAAATTTGTTTCAATTCTTCCAACACCGCCACATTCAAACTATTGACAGATGCGTGTTGTTTATCCAGACCAAGCCAAAGAATATGATCTTCATCCTGTCGAGTTTTCCAATGCGTATAGTTTGATAAAGATAACATTTTGCTCAACCCTCCACTCGTTCCAACAAAATCGCGCCCCCTTGCCCACCTCCGATACACATGCTGGCAATCCCTCGCTTTGCATGATGACGTTGCATCACTTTCAATAGATGCAAGGTAATCCTAACGCCACTCGCACCCACAGGATGTCCGATGGCAATGGCTCCGCCATCCACATTTAATTTATCGATGGGGATCTGGCCAACCTTCTCTTGTAAGCCCAGTGTTTGCCGACAAAACTCCTCACTGTTCAGTGCTTTGAGACAAGCCAATACTTGAGCAGCAAAGGCCTCATTGATTTCAAAATAATCGATGTCATCTAACGTTAAATTTTCTTGTTCAAGTAATTTAGCAATTGCATAAGCAGGCCCCAACCCCATCACGCTCGGATCTAACGCCGACCAAGTCGTTTTCACAATCTTTCCTAAAATGGGTAAATGAAAACGCTCTACTGCTTTTTCATTTGCTAAAATCACAAACGCAGCGCCATCACTCACCTGAGAGCTATTGCCTGCAGTCACCAAACCATAAGGTTTATCAAACACGGGTTTTAGTTTGGCTAGTTTTTCAAGCGTCGTATCGCTACGGATCCCATTATCATATTCAATATCATTCCCTTGAAAATCAAATAATGGATTAATTTCTGAAAAATGGCCTGCTTTTATGCCTTGCAATGCGCGGGTATGACTTTGCAAGGAAAATTCATCTGCTTGATTGCGCGTAATATTAAACTGATAAGCCAGTTTTTCGGCAGTTTGTCCCATCGATAAATTTACGACCGGATCAGATAATGCTTTGAGTAAACTAATCACCGGTTTGAAATAATAAGGCCTGACTTTTAATAAGGTTCTTAATTTTTGAACCAGTGATTTCCCACTTCTCATTTCCGCGATAAGCGAAACCATTTCATCTGGTAATAACAAGGGCGTTCGACTCATACTTTCTGTGCCCCCTGCGAGCACGAGATCATGGCGGCCCAACGCAATATCTTTATAAGCGGAATCGATGGCTTGCAGCCCAGAAGCGCAATTTCTTTGCACTGTCCATCCTGGCACATAGTCACCACACCCTAAACGTAGTGCAATTATACGCCCAATATTGACTTCATCAGGGGCTGGAGCCACACATCCAACCACCACTTCACCGAGATCTTTGGGAGAAAAAGGCTGTTTCAACAGTAACGGCCCGGCGGCAGCGACGGCTAGGCTTGCAGCCGAGAGAGGATTGGGTTTTAGAGCCGCCTTAATAAAAGGCGTTCTTGCGCCATCTACAATGTAAACGGGTTCGACGGTCGTCATCTAATGCCCTCCTTTGTAAATTCATCTACTTGCAGAATGTCCCATCTTAAACTTTCGAAGGCTTGTACGGTTTGACATTCGATTTCCGTCAAAATTCCAAGATCTTTTGCCATAGAAAGTTTTTGCCTCTTCGCTAAATGTTTGGGAATTTGGCCTTCTTTACCTGCAATTTCTAATTTTAACAACAGCGGTTCTATTTTTAATAATTCTTTAAATGCCGTCTCCAATCGCGCCACTTCACTATTTCCGATATTGCCGTGATAATATCCCGTTGTTAAACGATCTCTAAATTCAGAATCTGCCAACATGATATCCACAATGCAATGATCTAAATGATCTGACGGCTTCGCATAAGGAAGGCCATAAGGGAAAATCATAAATTGAAAAAATTTCGCCAAAGTTTTATACTTGAAATTGTTAAAAAGATCGCAAAACGCTTCCTGGATCCGAAATAAAGCGCTTTGAACACACCATCGAAGATGCGGTAAATCATATTTATCGTCTCCATTGTCGTGATAATATTTTATCACGGCCGAAGCCAGAAATAATTGACTCAACACATCGCCTAAACGTGCCGATAAACGTTCCTTTCTCTTTAGGCTGCCACCGAATATCAATAATGTCATTTCTGCCACAAAAGAAAGCGCCAACGACATCCGAGTGCATTGACGTAACAATGAAAGATTCTCATTGGAGATGGAAAGCGCAGGTGCATCACAAAATTTGCCAGCGGTTAAAGAATGGAACAGCAAACGTGTAAAATTGGCTAGGGAATATTTGATGTGTTGTGTGAAATGAGGGTCGAATTGTTGTCGCCCTTCTTCAATACGCTTACAATGTAATGCCTGCATTTCCTTTCTCAAATAAGGATGGCATCGAATAGCACCTTGTCCAAAAATAATGAGACTCCGGGTTAAAATGTTGGCGCCTTCTACGGTGATACTAATCGGCATACTTTCAGATCCGCGACCCAAATAATTTTTAGGCCCGAGCATTATGCCCCGACCCCCATGGACATCCATGGCATCATTGACTGAAGCACGTGCGGCTTCCGTCATGTGATACTTCGCAATCGCACTCGCCACTGCAGGTTTCACCCCTTCGTCTACGGCCTTCGCAACAAATAAGCGTGTGGCTTCTAAAAAATAAGTTCTTCCCGCAATACGTGCGAGCACTTCTTCTACCCCTTCAAAACGGCCAATGGGCGTATTAAATTGTTTACGCAAACGCGCGTAAGCGCCTGTCACACGATAGCTATGTTTTGTCGCAGCAGCGCTCAAAGCAGGTAAAGTAATACCACGACCCGCTGATAAGCATTCTACTAACATGCGCCAACCTTTTCCAGCTTGACTCGGTCCGCCGATGATCCACTCTAAAGGCACAAAAACGTCCTGTCCTCTCGTAGGTCCATTCATAAAAGGTTGGTTTAAGGGGAAATGTCGATTGCCAATTTCCACCCCTGGATGACGCGTGGGTAACAGACATAACGTAATTCCCAGATCTTTTTTGTCTCCTAATAAACCCTCTGGATCCTGTAATTTAAAGGCTAAACCCAATACCGTCGCGATGGGTGCCAATGTGATATAACGTTTATTCCAGGTTAATCGCATGCCTAAAATTTCTTGGCCCTGATAATAATCTTTGCAGACAATACCGATATCTGGAATGGCGCTGGCATCACTACCCGCCTCTGGACCCGTTAAAGCAAAACAAGGAATTTCCTCGCCAGACGCTAATTTTGGCAGATAATAATTTTTTTGTTCAGGGGTGCCATACGCGAGTAATAATTCACCGGGGCCTAAAGAATTGGGTACCATGGTCGTCACACCTGCGGTTAAACTTCGAGTACAAATTTTTTGGATGATGGTAGAATTTGCCAAAGCGCTAAATCCGAGACCTCCATATTCTTTAGGGATCCTGAGACCAAAAAATCTTTCTTTCTTAAGATAATCCCAAGCTTTTTGGGGTAAATCTAGCAGTTCATTCGTGATTTGCCATTCATCTAGAAAACCGCAAAGCGTTTCAACCTGATGATTCAAAAAATCAGTTTCTTCCCTGGAGAGCTCCGGTTTTTTGAACTGTAATAAAGTTTGCCAATGGGGCCGACCTCGAAACAATTGTCCTTCCCACCAAATATCACCCGCATCGATGGCTTCTTGTTCTGTACCACTTACCGTGGGCATATTCTTGCGAAATAGCGTAAAAAAATATCCGGTAAAAAATCGTATACGAATTTTGGAAATGTTCAGAATCAATACGACAAAAATAATGATACCCCAACAGAGAATGGTGAGGATGAAAGGCAGACCAAACACATTCTGAAGGCCATACATGCCAAGCATGAGGACAAGAGACCAAACCCAAGCCGGTGCCTCAAAAAAAGCTAAAACAAAAAAGGTTAAGAGCAGCGCTACAAACACTTGCATTATTATCCACCTACATTCACCTAGATACCACCTAAGAAGTTCACGCGAATACTTTTCTAGTATGCACTATTTGTGATGGTACACCCAACCCCTCTAACTTTAATAAATTTGTTGGAACAATAACATTGATATAATTGATCATTAATATAATTGATATACACGTAACTTGTTTTTTAAACAGTCTGGACAACATCACAGCTTTATATTAATATATGTTAGACAACATATTTCACTTACTATCTACACAGTACTCAATGGGTGCCCTATGACTAAGCTGACAAAAAGGCAAAATGAAATTTTAGTTTTAATTCAAAGCCATATGGCTGAAACCGGATCCCCGCCCACACGTGCTGAAATTGCTAAAACCATGGGTTTTAAATCTCCCAATGCAGCAGAAGATCACCTTCGCGCGTTGGCCCGTAAAGGTGTCATTGAACTCGTCCCCGGCACCTCTCGCGGCATTCGGCTGGCACATACGGGCATCCCCATCATTGAGCAAAAAATTACCAAGCAACCTTTGCTGGCAGAAGATCATATTCATCAGTACGCTCGATTAGAACGCAATTTTTTCCATCCAGAAATTGATTGCTTATTGCGTATCACGAGCTCTGAGTTTCAGCCGCTCAACATCTTAAGTGGCGATTATGTCGCAGTCCAACAAGTGGATAAAGGACAAGCCTCCGACATCGTCGTGATTCGACAAAATAATGAATTGAATTTGCGGCGATATTCCAGCGAACTGCAAATGCAAAATCCAACCATTGAGGGAAGAGTGGTGGGCGTCATTCGAAGTTTGACTAGCCCCACACTCAAATGACAACCCATACATTTAAAAAACGCGTCATCGTGGGCATGTCTGGGGGCGTAGATTCCTCTGTTGCCGCACTCCTCTTACAAAGACAAGGCTTTGTGGTAGAAGGCCTCTTCATGAAAAATTGGGAGGAAGATGATACCCTAGAAGGCCATTGTCAAGCAGCCAATGATGTCAAAGACGCAGAAGCCGTTGCAAACACCTTAAAAATTCCTTTACACACGGTTAATTTTTCTAAAAGCTACTGGGAAAATGTATTTGAACATTTTTTAAGAGAATATCAATTAGGTCGCACGCCCAATCCAGATATTTTGTGTAATCGAGAAATTAAATTTAAATTATTTTTAAATTATGCGCTGAATCTTGGAGCAGATTATATTGCGACGGGACATTATGCTAAAAAAGCGTTTGCTGGAAATTATTTTGAGCTGCATAAAGCAGAAGATCCTAGCAAAGATCAGAGTTATTTTTTGTACACCTTAACGCAAGCAGCCTTAAGCAAAACCTTATTTCCATTGAGTGATCTTCCCAAGGAAATGGTTCGAAATTTGGCGCAAGCAGCCGGATTTGTGAATGCTTCCAAAAAAGACAGCACAGGTATTTGTTTTATTGGTGAACGAAAATTCACACCCTTTTTAAAACGCTACTTGAAAACAAATCCAGGCCCCATGGAAACAACTGAAGGAAAGCGGATTGGCCAACATGAAGGCCTGTTGTTTTATACCATAGGCCAACGTCAGGGGTTACATATCGGAGGACAAGCAAATACCAACAACGATCCTTGGTATGTGGTTAAAAAAGATATCGACCGAAACACGCTGGTGGTGGTTCAAGGAGATAGTCACCCCGCTTTATTTTCATCCAAACTCATTGCAGATGATGTGCATTGGATAAGTGAAAACCCCTTCGCTCATGAAAATGCAGAAAAATCTGAAAAATCTGAAAAATCTGAAAAATCTGAAAAATCTGAAAAATCTGAAAAATCTGAAAAAGAGAAGCCTATTCTTAATAATATCTTTGATGGAACACTCCATTGTTCGGCTAAAATTCGCTATCGACAAGAGAATCAAGACTGTCTGGTCCAACGATTGAGTGATGGGCGCCTTGAGGTTTCTTTTATCCATCCGCAACGTGCGGTCACAGCAGGTCAAGCCATCGTATTTTACAATGGTAATCAATGCCTAGGCGGGGGGACAATTCAATGAAAGACATTGCAACCTTCAATAAAACTTTAAGTCTTGCGGGCATATTCCAAGTAGCGGCTTTAATAAAACAACTCGCGAAAACAGGTCGCTGTCCCGAACCTTATTGTACAGCCAGCATAGAAAGTTTATTTAAAATAGATGCACAAGATGTCCCTGATGTCTATGGCGGTAGAGATAACGTCATTTTAGGGCTACAAGAATTGGTGAAATTATTTACTAATAATAAAACCCCCAAAGATTCCGATATTGCCCGTTACGTGTTCTCGCTCTTACACTTAGAACGTAAACTGTCTCGCAATCCAGAAATGCAAGCCACCATTCAAGCAGGCATTAAACGCGCTCAAATCCAAGCACAACATTTCTCGAGCACGCATGAAAATGTCATTGCCAACTTAGCAGGTATCTATACCGATACCTTAAGCACTTATCGTTTTCGCATTTTTATTGCTGGGGAGCCAATCTATTTGAATCAAAACTCGGTGCTCTATAAAATCCGTTCTTTGTTGCTCGCCGGGATTCGATCGGCTCTGCTTTGGCGGCAAGTGGGCGGCAAACGCTGGCAATTGCTGCTGTCACGCAATAGCATGATTACAATGTCGAATCAGTGTATTCAAGAACGAAGCTTAGAGAACGTTCAACCTTGACGTAAACGTTCAAGCACTGCCACAGAACACCCATCTTTGGGCAACAAAACTCCATTTACCCCAAAGCCAACCAAGTCGATACCACCGAATCCGGATTTAAAGAAACGCTGTCAATACCTTTTTCCATTAACCAGCGCGCAAAATCAGGATAATCCGATGGACCTTGTCCACAAATACCAATGGTCTTTTTTGCTTTTTTACAAGCGTTGATGGCTTGTTCAATTAAATTTAAAACGGCTTCATTTCGCTCATCGAATAATTTTGCAACCAATCCCGAGTCTCTATCTAACCCTAGAGTTAATTGCGTTAAATCGTTTGATCCAATCGAGAAACCATCGAAATACTGAAGAAAGTCTTCCGCTAACAATGCGTTTGAGGGAATTTCACACATCATGATAATGCGTAAACCAGCTTTTCCTTTTTCTAAACCTTGCTCTGCCAACAATTCAATGACAGATTTTGCCTCCTCGAGTGTTCTCACAAAAGGAATCATAATTTCAATATTAGTTAACCCATGCTGTTCACGTACTTTGCGAACAGCTTGACATTCTAATGCAAAACAAGCGCGAAATTCTTTTGAAACATAGCGCGAGGCGCCTCTAAATCCTAACATCGGATTTTCTTCTTGTGGTTCAAACGTTTTTCCACCCAATAAATTCGCATACTCATTGGATTTAAAATCAGACAATCGAACAATCACTGGCTTTGGAGAAAATGCAGCGCCCAATGTGGCAATGCCCTCGGCTAATTTATTGACATAGAAATCCGTGGGAGATTCATACCCTGCCGCTTTCTCTCGCACTTTTTTCTGGATCTCTTCAGGTAATTTATCCAATTCTAAGCAGGCTCTCGGATGGACGCCAATGGCTTGGGTAATGACGAATTCTAAACGTGCAAGTCCCACCCCCGCATTCGGTAGTTTCTGAAAATCAAACGCACGCTCCGGATTTCCAACGGTCATCATGATTTTAAATGACAACGGTGGTAAGGTTTCTAAATCTAAACGTTTTATTTCGAAAGGTAATTTTTCGTCGTAAACATAACCGGTGTCGCCTTCTGCGCAAGAAACAGTCACCGATTGACCAGTTTTTATGGTTTCGGTTGCGTTACTGCAGCCGACCACGGCAGGAATACCCAATTCACGTGCAACAATCGCTGCATGACAGGTTCGCCCCCCTCGATTGGTTGCAATCGCGCTGGCTCGTTTTAACACCGGTTCCCAATCAGGATCCGTCATATCAGTAATTAAGACTTCCCCAGGTTGTAACTCATACATTTCTGCGTGCGATGTTAAGGTACGTGCCACGCCCACCCCAATTTTTTGCCCCACGCTTCTGCCTTCGGCTAAAATTTTAGCGCGGCGTGAGAGTTGATATTGTTCTAGCGCAAGTCCTTTTTGTTTAGTCTTGTGATTTACAGTTTCAGGTCGTGCTTGTAAGATATATAATTTTTGTGTGAGACCATCTTTTGCCCATTCGATGTCCATAGTGCGACCATAATGGGCTTCTATTATCACTGCTTGACGCGCCAAATATTCCAACTCAGTTTCTGTCAAAGCAAAACGGTGTTGATCTTCTATCGGCACAGGCACTGTGTGAACGGTTTTGGATCCAGAATTTACAGCGTGGTTATAAATCATTTTCTGTCGTTTACTGCCCAACCGTTTTCGAATCACCCCAGCATGTTTTGTTTTCAGCGCAGGTTTATAAACATAAAATTCATCAGGATTGACTGCACCTTGTACCAACAATTCACCTAACCCATAATTTGCATTGATTAATATCACCTCCTCAAAGCCCGATTCTGTATCGTTTGTAAACATGACACCACTGACGGCTAAGTCGCTTCGCACCATATGTTGAATTCCAACGGAAATGGCAACTTGTTCGTGTGAGAAGTGATGGTGCGCACGATAACTAATGGCCCTATCATTAAAAAGAGATGCAAACACTTTTTTGATGGCATGCAAAATATTATCGATGCCAGCCACATTTAGATACGTTTCTTGTTGCCCTGCAAAAGAGGCTTCGGGCAAATCTTCAGCAGTCGCTGAGGATCTCACTGCAAATGCGATATCTTTATTGTGTTTATTGTCACGCGCTGCTTCGCCACGCTCATTGCCACACGCTTCGTCGCGCTCTTTGCTATTACCATGCAACAACACATTCACAAATTGTTCATAAGCGCTTCTAATTACTTGTTCGAGTGTCGCTGGAAAAACAGCAGATTCAATCAAAGTTCTTATTTTTAATCCAACTTCCGCTAATTGTTTCACATCTTCAATATTTAGATGCAACAAATGCTGTTGAATTTTTTCATTCAGATTATTTTCTTGTAAAAAGAAACGATAGGCACTGGCGGCGATCGCAAATCCTTGCGGCACCTCTACACCTAAGCTTGTTAGATGACGTATCATTTCTCCCAGCGCTGCGTTCTTTCCGCCCACCCGTTCAATATCGGTTTGCGAAATATCTTTGAACCAAGCTATCCAATCGTTTACCATAAGACTTTCCTCATTGAAAGCGGTAATGAATATGGGTAGAACTGTTTTTTATATTTCAGATGGTACAGGGATAAGCGCTGAAACATTAGGGCACAGCTTAATTACCCAATTTCAAAACGTTCTGATTCAATCTCACACTTTGCCATATATTGATACTGAAGAAAAGGCAACCCAAGCGGTAGAACATATAAACAAGTCGTATAACTTGGATAACGAAAAGCCGATTGTATTCTCAACCATTGTAAAACCCAATGTTCGAAATATTATTGCCAATAGTCATAGTTTTGTGATTGATTTTTTTCAATCGCATCTGGGATCACTTGAAAAAGAATTAGGGATGCCATCGTCCCAAGCGGTCGGATTATCACACGCTGTACAAGATATTGAACGTTACAATTCTCGTATGGATGCTGTTCAATTCGCATTGAGATGTGATGATGGCGTTCACACAGAAGGTTATAAAACGGCAGATATCATCCTATTAGGCGTGTCGAGATGTGGGAAGACACCCACTTGTCTTTATCTTGCGTTGCAATATGGTATTCGAGCCGCCAACTATCCTTTAACTGAAGAGACACTACACGCACTGCATCTGATAGAATCTTTACAAACTCATCGTGAACGCTTGTTTGGTTTAACGATTTCACCAGAACGGCTACATGACATTCGAAGTAAAAGACGTCCGAATAGCCAATATGCTTCATTGATGCAATGCCGGGAGGAAATACACCGTTCTGAAACCTTGTTTCATAAAGAAAAAATTCCTTATTTAAACTCAACCACGCTCTCCATCGAAGAATTATCCGCTCATATTATGGCGTCTGCAGAGTTAAGACGAGACGGCTAGATCACATTTATACCTCTTATACCCTTTACCCTTTTACCTTTTATACCCCTAAAAATCTCGTTTTTCCTTTGAAAAACTTGCTTTTCCTCTTGAAAAAGTCGCATTCTGCCCCAAAATAATGCTTAGATCGAGAAAATTGAACTTTTTTGTAAATGAGGCGTCTAAATATAATAGGGACTAAAAAAAGAAAAAAATAAGATAGAGGGAAAAAATAGAAGTATACTCAGATACCGATTTAACAGGGATAGTGCGCATTATGAATCGATCGTAAATTTAATTTAAGAAAATGTTTTAGGTACACGAAAAATTTTACACGAAAAATGGGAGGGTTCTGATTTGCCAAAAGACGACAGTAAAACAAACACGAGTTCTGATGCTATGCATCCGTTCATAAGAAGGATGCAAGGTTTTCTGTCGACACTTGGGATAAGAATTTCACCAAACGCCAGGGCAAATGTCGGAGATAAAGCCGAAGGAACGAGTTCCCTATCAGGATCAGGATCTATTGAAAACCAAAATTACGCAGCAACCTCAGAATCTCATCAGGGAGATAAGCCAGGCGATGCGCCCTCCATCATTTTTAGCAATCAATTAAGCAAAGATGTGTTAGAAATTATCGCAACCCCTGGCCCTGATGAAACGCCTCTTACGCCAGAAGTGAGTTCCGAAGAAAGTAAAACATCGAAACCTTAGCCTGCGTGCTTACCCTTCACAAATTTACTGATAAACTCCGCAATCGACAGTCTGCTTATTTTTTCTTCGTTCGCATTCGAATCATCATATAACGCCAGCAAATCCTGTCGTTCTTTTCCTTGATAATAACTGGAAATTGCCATTTCATATTTGCGCCGCAAATGAGACGACGCTTCCTCTCTTCGACGTTTATGACCGAGCGGATATTCGATAATCACCTTCTCAGATTGAGTACCCTCTTTAAAAAAGATTTGGATGCTATTGGCGATAGAACGCATGGAAGGATCCAAATAATTTTGACTAAATTCCGGGTTTTCCACCAATCGCATTTTATCGCGAAGCCTATCGATGCGAGGATCTTTGGCAGTGTTATCCTCATAATATTCTGGTTTTAAATCGCCATATATTAGCGCCACCGCAACCATATATTGTAAGCAATGATCTCTGTCTGCATAATTCACAAGCGGACCGATTTTATCAATAATACGCATGGCAGGTGCTTGAGTTTCAATCACAATGGTATCTATCTCCGACATTCGTTGTTGTATCATGGGATGTAATTTAAACGCGGCCTCCACCGCTGTTTGCGCATGGAACTCTGCAGGATAAGCCACTTTAAATAAAATATTTTCCATCACATAACTGCTCAAAGGCTTCGCTAATGTGAGCCTTTGCTCGCGAAATAAAACATCATGAAAACCCCAGTGTTTTGCAGTCAGCGCTGTGGTATAACCCGTTTGTCCTTGTTTGACTAGCCAAGCTAAAAAAACCGCACGACTCGCCGCATCGCCTGCTGCCCAAGATTTTCGTGGGCCTGTATTCGGCGCATGCCGATAAGTGCGTAAGCTATTGCCATCAATAAAGGCATGTGATAAAACAGCGGCCGTTTCTAATTTGGAAAGGCCTAACCATTTAGAAATGACCGCGCTACTTGCAACTTTTACAAGAATGACATGATCCAAACCCACCTGATTAAATGAATTTTCTAAAGCTAAAATTCCTTGAATTTCATAAGCTTTAATCATGGCTTCTAAGAGATCCCGCACCGTCAAGCGAGGTGTCCTTGTTCGGTTGCTTAAATAATCTCCCACCGCTAAAATTGCACCCAAATTATCCGAAGGATGCGCCCATTCTTTTGCAAGCCAAGTATCGTTATAATCCAGCCAACGAATGCAGGTCCCAATATCAAAAGCCGCTTTTATCGGATCTAATACAAACGCCGTACCCGGGACTCTTGCCCCTTGTGGCACCGAAGTTTCTGGAACAATCGGTCCTAACAACGCTGTACATTGCGGCACTTGAAGCGCCAAAGTTGCACAAGCCAGGCTATCCATCAACGCTAAATAAGCGGTTTTAAAAGCGAGATCGCTCGTGATTGGGGTATCAAACACGTAATCTACGATCTGAATGAACAATTCATCATAGCTGTGGGGTGACATTGATTTTGATGTTAATGTTGCGTTGGCATCCACTCAAGACTTACCCTTTTCGTTCTTCTATCGGTAAATAGGGCAAAAGATCAGGACCGATATAATTCGCAAGTGGACGGATAAGCTTATTATTCTCACGTTGCTCAACAATATGCGCCGACCAGCCGGAAATACGAGAGATCACAAAAATGGGCGTAAACAAAAAGGTTGGAATATTTAAAAAATGGTAAACCAGCGCGGAATAAAAATCGAGGTTAGGGAAGAGATGTTTTTCTTGCCACATCACTTTTTCGATGCGTTCTGCAATACTTAACATCACCACCTGTTTTGGTTCACGTGCAAGCTTATTGGCCCAGGCTTTGATAATATTGGAACGGGGATCATGATCCTTATACACTCGATGACCAAATCCCATGATCAAGTCATGTCGTTGCAGACGCTCTAATATACCCGCCTCTGCTTCATCAGGCGATTTGAAACTTTCAATTAATTTCATCGCAGCTTCATTCGCACCGCCATGCAAAGGCCCACGTAAAGTAGCGATGGCAGCGACAATGGCAGAGTAAAAATCGGAACCGGTCGAGGTACACACTCGTGCTGCAAAAGTAGAGGCGTTAAACTCGTGTTCCGCGTATAAAATCAGTGAAACGTCCAATGCTCGCCTTGCTTCTTCGGTAGGCGCTTTATCATGAAGCAAATGCAAAAAATGCCCGGCAATAGAGTTTTCACCCGTTTCTATCTGTTTTACTTTCGCGAAATTCGATAAATACCAATATAATAAGGCGGAAGCAGAAAAAGGGATCAAACGACTTGCAATTTGTTTTGCATTGTTTGCATTGTTTGTATTATGTGATTTATTTTCAGGCTCAATAACACCTAAGACCGAGCAGGCACTGCGTAACACATCCATCGGATCCGCTAATTTTGGCAATTCATTCAGTATTTTAAGGATGGGATCTGGCACGGCTTGATCGGCCTTTAAAGTGTCTTGATATTTTTTCAAATCAGATTTTGTGGGTAGCTTACCTTCAATGAGCAGATACGCCACTTCTTCGAAACTTGCTTCCTGCGCCAAATCTTCTATGGCATATCCTCGATAGGTAAGTCCCTTGCCCTCTTTTCCGACCGTAGAAATGGCCGTATCCCCAGCAATTACCTGAGCAAGCCCCGCGGCTTCGTGATCCATTTTCATTCGTTATCCTTAAGATCCTTTTAAGATCTCGTTTCAAGCGCATTCTCATATTCATAATAGTCCAGTAATTGATATAATTCTTCTCGAGTTTGCATAGATTTAATTAAAGATTTTTGTGTCCCTTCCTTTCGAATGACTTCAAACACCTGTTTCGCAATCTTATTCATCGCTCGAAACGCGGACAAGGGATAAAGCGCCATCGCAACCCCGACCTCTTTTAAATCTTCGATGTTTAATAAAGGCGTTTTGCCAAATTCCGTCAGATTCGCAAGCACAGGGGCATTCTTCACAGCGCTTACAAAAGTCGCGTAATCTTTTAAGTCAACCAATGCTTCGGCAAAAATCATGTCTGCACCTGCTTCGAAATAGTGACAAGCACGATCTATCGCACTCGCTAATCCTTCTCCTGCAAAAGCATCCGTTCGTGCCATAATAATGAAGTCTGGGTGATATCTCGCATCCACGGCTGCTTTTAAGCGATCGCACATTGCTTGAACAGAGACGCATTCCTTACCTTCGAGATGTCCACAACGTTTCGGCCAAGTTTGATCTTCTAAATGCAGCCCCGCCGCGCCTGCTTTTTCGAAGCTTTTGATAGTCCGCGCGATGTTTAACACACTGCCAAACCCGGTATCCGCGTCTGCCAATAAAGGCAAGTCAACAACATCGGTAATACGCTTAATTTCTTCAGCAACTTCTGAAGCTTGTGTCAACGCTAAATCAGGTAAGCCAAAACAAGCATTCGCCACTCCCGCGCCTGATAAATATAAAGCTTTGAAACCCGCCTGCTTTGCAAGCAATGCGACTGCAGCGTTGATAACACCGACCAGTTGCAAAGGTCTTTCTATTTGGAGGGCTTGTTTAAAAAGTTGTCCGGGAAAATTTCCTTCCACTGCTCGACTCGATTTTTGCTTTTCCATATATACATGTCCCTTAAGATTTTTTCACAGACTTGATTTTTGCTGTTCCATTTATGCGTGTGCGTGTCCTTTAAAATTTTTCTAAGATTTTTTCACAGACTTCAATTTCCTGCGTCGCACTTCAGACATATAAAGCGGCAATAAAGCGAGAATAATAAAACTAATCACCAACATCAATTGATATTCAGTTTGATCCCCTGTTTGCAATTGCGAAGGGGGCACAAATACTATCCAAAATCCAAACAAACAAGCAGCAATCCCTATCACCGTGATCACCCACATGGTGATATTACCACCCGGCACCTTAAAAGCACGGTGCACCTCTGGCTTCTTATAACGTAGCCACAACGCGGCAGCAAAAACTAAGATATATTGTACTACCGTAAATTGAGCGGACAACGCCGTTAATACCCAATAAGCTGCAGAATGACTATCCATGCGTAAAAATACAAAAGATAATAAAGTGCCTACCACCGCTTGAAAAATCAGCATACCCACTGGAACACCTTTTTCGTTCACTCGCTTCATATGTTTGGGTAAAAAACCATCTTCGGCCGTTACCAATAAACCTTTTGCCGGACCCACCGTCCAAGTATTAATACCTGCTAAAGAGCCAATCAAAGCCAATCCAGCCAAAACAGGCACGGCCCACAACATATTAAAAGGTTTCAAAAATTCAGTAAAAGCCTGTATTATTCCGGATAATAAGCTAATGTCTTGTTGCGGTACGACAATGGCGATCGCCAATGTGCCTAGTATTGAAATAGTTAAAATAATTAATGCGGCAATGGCTAATGCTTTTGGATAAGTTTTTTGCGGATTTTTAGATTCTCGAATATGAAATGCCGCAACTTCAACCCCCGCCAATCCCAATAAAATCCCGGAGAAAAAAACCATATTATCCAAATGAAAGTCGGGGATGAGCATTGACCAAGAGAAATCAATACAACATTGATGTCCCACCATCCACCACCATAATCCTAAACCTATGATTAACGCGCCGGGGATAATCGTTCCTGAAATAACACCCAAAGTGCTGACCCATCCGGATGTTTCAATCCCTAAAAAATTAAGGAAAGTACCTCCCCAAAAAACTGACAACATCACAATAAAATAAAAGAATTTACTATTCTCAAGCCCTGGAAACACGGGAGCAATTAAATGCGCTAACATGGCTGCAGTAAAAGCAAGAATGGTGGGAAACCAAGCAATGCTTTCCATCCAAGCCATCCATAACGCAAAAAAACCAACAGGCTTCCCAAACGCTTCCCCGACCCAAATATAATTCCCCCCAGCTTTTGGCCATGTGCTCGCCAACTCCGCGGTCACCAATGCAATGGGAATAAAAAAGACGAGCGCGGCCACCACAAAATAAAAAACCGATGACAAACCAAACACAGCCGACAAGGGTAAATTTTTGAGGCTGACAATAGCCGCAACCGTTATCATTGCAATGGTAAAAGTGCCGAGCACTCGAGGGGGTAAGTGTTTTGTCAAAGAATTGTCCTCTTGCCTGGATTAGCTGGATTGCCTGGATTGGCTTCTTCCCAAAAAAGTTATTCTAGAGTTTTATAATTCACATGTAAAATAATATGGGAGATATTATGGCGGATTTAAAATAAGGGGCGTTGATAAACTGTATAAAAAATCAGTCTCAATAAAAACACAGCGTTGCGACTAATGTTTAAAAGTGGTATCGTGTTTTCATAAATTAATGATTTATTGTTTATTTGATTTTTGATAAATAAGTGCGTAAAAAATCAAATAAGAATAAAAAAACAAATGTAATAAATGATAAATTTCCAAAATCTAATCGGTTTACTTAAAGGAGAATGACATGCCTAAGTCCTTCAAAAATTCTGTTTCGTTTATACAAGACTACAGAAGAAAAATGCAAATTCCTAAAAAACCTCGACCTGGCAAAGTGAATAAAACTTTGAAATTTTCAAAAGAAAACGATGAACCCCAGCTTTTAACAGAAGAACAATTCCTCGCTGATCGATTGCAAACGATAAGCAATGAAGAAGTTAGGAGAACTCGATCTATAAGTACAAAAATAGATGTGGGGGTAGTTGGTATAGCTAGTTTAATCTTCATGGCACATGTAGCAGATGCATCAGTAAAAATTCAAAATGGTCAAAAACATTCATCTAATCCCAATATTGGGCGTAAAAAGACAAATCTGCCTAAAAAGTATATTGTTAAAACAAAAATAGCTGAAAAAGCTCAAGCGAATAAACCAACCATTACACTTGCTGCCCCTACTGTTATCCGTAATGCGGCTATAGATCACGGATCGCAGAAAATGGGTGGAACCGCAGTTCTTTTTTCTCCCATTCCTCGGTTTGAATCAACCACAAAACCTTCTTTACCTACCCCAGCAACTGTTGCAACAGCAAATAACAGATCAGTGCATTCATCATCGGATGCTACAAATCATCAACTACGTATAGCATTAATTAAAGAAAAGTTTAAAGGCTATGAAAGATTGCTTAAAATTTTGGGGGGACTTGAAAAAGTAGCCACTTATCCTGAAATGGCGGGAAAACCCTGTGATTTTACGCCTGAAAAAATGACAGCACCCATTACATTAACTAATCTCGATAGTGAAACCCCTAGTGTTACATTCCGGTTTAAAGTGGAAGAACAAGGCGTTGTCCACCAAGTAACTGAAACGGTTCTTTTTGGAGGTTATAGTTCAGGAAAAAATATAGTGGGCGGAGGCAGTGAATGTTCACGCACTCCACATCCCGGTTTATATTTTGGGTACGTAGCAAGAGAGAGTTTTAGAGAGGACGATTACCAAACCATAGAAAAGTTAGTACAAAGTGGAACGATCATTAATCGCTTTAGCGCCCCAGGTATTGAACCTGCGAAAATTAGTTTGGCACTTTAACCAGTGAGATTACCCGCACGCCTTGGCCTTGATATGCATTGTTAAGTGGCATGGGGTAAGAATAGCAAAAGAATGGTGTCATCCGAGCATTTGACATTTCAAGTTATCATATCAAATGCTTGGAATCCAATGGTTGGTTAATCATGTTCATTCCCTTATTCAGCTGAGTGTTACTCTTATCTGACTAATTTTCCTCGTTCACTCAATTTTTTTACCGAACAAAACTAAACAATGGCTTATAATCTCCTTTATCAGCCGCTCGTAGTGCATTAATATATTTTTTTCTAATTTCCTGAAGTGATATAATATTCTTCCACTGGCTACCCCAATTGAATCTGGATTCATTGTTAGAAACCAGTAATAAATCGCAAACAAATCTTGCATGCCTTCCGTTTCCATTAGGGTAGAGATGGATGCTCACAAGTCTATGATGAAAACGCGCAACTATTTCATCTGTGGAATAGCTTTCATGTTCAATTTGAAATTTTATATCTTTTAGTAATTCACCTATTCGTATAGCAATATAGACAGGATCAATACCGATTGATTTTTCGGTTTTTCTGTATTTCCCAGCCCATCGCCATGTTTGATCAAACATTTTACGATGAACCTGATTAATAAAAGAAATTTCAAGTATTTCTGAAGGTGATAATTTTCTTTGATCGTACCAGTTTTCAGCGGATAATATATTTTCTTGTTCCCATTCATTTAATTGTGCGTGAGCAGAGATATGTTGTGGAATTAATTCATCAATTTCGTCTGGATCTAGTTTTGTTGCGCCATATGGATAATTTAATGTCAGCATAATTTATTTTCTTCTTCCTCTCGGTTTTCTTCGTCCTGTTTTTATTCCTCTTCTATGAGAAGCAATAACGCCTTTTGGTTCATTCCATAAGGAACTAATCATACGTGGTTTGGATAAAATAATCCTTTTCAAATTTTCCATTTCTTCATCTTGATATTTATTTGAGACCGATTGATTTTCTAATGCCATTGAATGTGATACTCTTTCTACACGTCTTTTGATTGTATTGCTCGCTTTCTCCAATAATAGAGATTTTAAAGACTTTTTTGGAACTAAAGCGTAAACAAGTTCGCAGTCAAAGGCATCTGCAGTTTCTTGCAATGTCTTCAAAGTAACATTACCATGAACTTCTGCTGATTCAATTTTGACAATGCGCGAAGGATTTAGATCGAGTCGATTTGCAAGCTGTATGATGGTCATACCCAAAACCTTTCTGATAGTTCGGACCCACCCATTTTTGGGTCTTGGGGCAAGTTTATTTGCTTTTTGCCAATGTTTTAATTGGGAATCAAGCTGTTTTAGTATCAATTCGTGTTGATTCATAAATTTTACCTATATTAACATAGCTAATATGATTACAATTTAATTATATTAATATAGCTAATAAAAATCAATATTAATTACATTAATATAGTTATTTTTTAATTGAATAAAATATTTTACTGATTATAAATACAGTATTATATTTTTGTGTATGCATTCACGGGGGCTGGCGCGCCCCCGACCCCCCCTTTGGAACACAGCCAGGGGTTGCGGCAGACGCCGCTTTTTCAAAATGTTGCGCTGCCGCGCGGTATTTATATGCTGATCTTAAACCGTAGCTCAAATTAAATATTAGAACCCATCAAAAATTTGCATTTAATTTTCTCTCTAAAATATTTGCCCTTTGCTTCTTTCAATAATACGAAGGTCGGGGGTCCATGTGTTTTTTCGGGAGCGGGCATCCTGCCCTCGGCGCTCGTGGCAGCCTCCCTACTCGCGACGTCCCTCAAACACATGGACCTCCGGCCTTCTGCGCCTACCAAGAAAACAATTTTCATTGTAAAAATCTACTTGCTTTTTCAAAAAAGTGGGATCATGCTACGTCGTTATGGAACTTAATTTTACGCAGCCTGCGCCAAAGTTTAATTCATTGGAAGAATGCAATGCTCTGATCGAGG
>Ga0206862_1005_pt1 | contig 77297 bp, 63 predicted proteins | sample Alteio_BWOrgCont_43_FD_152625 | JGI IMG/M metagenome (GOLD analysis project Ga0206862, IMG submission 152625) | Enriched cells from forest soil in Barre Woods Harvard Forest LTER site, Petersham, Massachusetts, United States -... | ecosystem: Environmental > Terrestrial > Soil > Temperate forest >... | reverse complement strand
AAAGGCCCCAAGATGAGTCCGCCGATGCGGATTCGGCTGAGTTCTAAAAGATCGAGCCCAGCGTTAGAAACAAGAAGGCGTACTTCGCGCTTCTTACCCTCTTTGACGGTTATTTTAAGGGTTCCTTTACGCACTTTTGTCACGCGCACAGGCCGTACCCAAGAACCTTCGATAAATCCACCCTTTGAAATTTCGACGAGGTGCTCATGCAAGACCTCTTGGCGGACTTTTACCAAATATTCTTTAGAAATATTTGCCGATGGATGGATCACTTTATTGGCAAAGTGCCCATCATTCGTGATGATCAGAAGCCCAGTGGTATCGCGATCAAGCCGACCGACGCTAAAAAGCCGTTTTGTTTGATCGGCAAAAAGATCAGTTACGAGCTTTTTATGACCAATGCGTTTTTGGCTGCAAATAAAGCCTGAGGGCTTGTTGAGGATGTAATAAACTTTTTCCTGCACATCTTTGATTTCCCGCCCATCGACAGCAATGCGATCCTTCGGCAAGGAAACTTGTGTTTGCGGCACCAAGACGACGCGGTCGTTAACTGTAACATGGCCATCAAAAATCAGCTCTTCGCAGGCCCTCCTCGAGGCGATTCCTGCTGCGGCCAAGACTTTGCTGAGACGTTGAGAAGTAGACATGCGGAGAAGGATACAGGAAATCAGGGTAAACTGCAATTTTCCAAATAAATCTTTACTTTTCCTTAGGTTGTTTAGGTGGTATCATAGCGGAAAAGAGCGAGGAAGAGATGGGAAAACTCGTGATGATCCGGCATGGTCAGTCAGAATGGAATAGACAAAATCTTTTTACTGGATGGGTGGATATCCCTTTAAGCCAAGAGGGAATTGCAGAGTCTATAAAAGCAGGTCATGCCATCGCTGAGATCCCCTTCGATGTGATTTTTGTTTCAGCATTAGCCAGGGCGCACATGACCATGTATCTTGCTATGAGTGTTCACAAAGGGGGCAAGATTCCTAGAGCAATCCATAAACCTGAAAAAGGGCAGATTGGCTGGGACGAGATCTATAGTGAAAAGGTGAGTGAAAGCTGCATTCCAGTCATTCAAGCTTGGCAGCTGAATGAGAGAATGTACGGGGCCTTGCAAGGTCTCAATAAAGATGAGACAAGGCGTAAGTTTGGGGAGGAACAAGTACAAATTTGGCGGCGAAGTTATGACGTTGCCCCTCCCGAAGGAGAAAGCCTAGAGATGAATGCAAAGCGTACAATTCCTTATTTTCAAGAGATGATTCTTCCGCAACTTCGCGAAGAAAAGAATGTTCTCATTGTGGCACATGGCAATTCTATGCGCGCGATCGTGATGATTTTGGATAACCTGAACAAGGAACAAGTCGTTAAATTAGAGATCGCTACCGGCGAGCCGCTAGTTTATCTCTACAATCGAGGGAAATTGTCTAAAGGAACTCTTGATGCCTAAGTTAATCTATCTCGATAATCATACCATCACACGCCCATCCGCGAAAGCGCTGGAAAAGATGATGCCTTTTTTCAAGGAACACTGGGGCGCTATCGAATCTCCCCATAGGATGGGCCAAGAGCTTATTCCGGCTGTTGATGCAGCGGCAGCGGCAATTTACGAAGCACTAGGCGCCGATAGGAGCGCGTCGTTTACTTTTACCTCTAGTGGTGCTGAAGCCATCAGCCAAGTCCTTTTTTCGACCTGCTTGGATACTATGCGCGATTCGGGCCGGAATCATTTCCTTACGACTGCTGTTGAGGAAGTCCCCTTCTTGATGGCCATCAAGCGGCTGCAAAAGCTCGATTGCCACGGTAAGATGCTGCCCTTGGATACGGCTGGGCGTTTAAGGACAGAGGTCCTGGAAGAAGCCATCAAGCCAAGGGTAGCCATGCTCTCTCTTTCCATGGCAAATTCGCTGACAGGAGTCATTCAACCCATTTCTGATCTAGTGCGGGTTTGTCGAGAGAAGGAGATCCTGCTTCATGTCGACGTTTCTAGCGTTTTGGGCAAGATTTTCTTTGCCTTCCAGGACTTTGGGATCGATTTCTTGACATTCGATGGTTCATTGATGCATGCCCCTAAAGGTACCGGAGGCGTGCTCGTTCGTAAGGGCTTATCATTGGCGCCGTTCATCCAGGGCTCTCCCTCCTTCAACGTGCCATTGTTCATAGCGCTTGCTACAGCCATGGAGGAAATGCAAACAAAGCTCGATTTCCTCTGTACGGAAATAGCGCGACTACGTCAAAAGTTTGAAGAGGAAATCGTTCGTGCTCTCCCCGATGCTGTGATTCTTTTCCAAGAGACCGACCGCCTGCCGAATACTTCCGTCATTGCCTTTCCTGGCGCTTCAAGCGAGGCGTTGCTTTTTTCTCTGCAAAGAAAAGGGATTTATGCATCTTTTGGCGGCAAAAATAGCCAGCACCTTTCCTATATCCTTAAAACGTGTGGGATAGCGCCTGAATTAGCTCTTTCGGCTCTCAGTTTTGCTCTCTCTTGGGAAACAACAGAGGAAGAAATTGAACGCGCTGTAGAAATGATCGCAGATAGCGTAAGACAAATAAAACGGATTTCTGGGAGCATCTGCCATGCCAAGGAAAGTTTGAGGTGCGATACAGTATGACCTATCAACATTTTCTCCCTTCCTACCCTTGGGCACGATTTAGCCGTAAACTCACTTTGCGCATTGAATCACCTCGGCATAGCGGAAACTTTGTTTCCGAAGAGGTTAAAGCGCGGGGGATGCGGTTAGCTATAGGAAGAGAAGGAGAGGTACACGAGGGGCATGCACTCGCTTTATACCTTCTCGTCGATGAGAGCGATGGCGTCATCGCTGATGCAAAGTTTGAAGCGTTTGGTCCAACCGCATTGATTGGAGCAGCTGAGGTGGCTTGTGAACTTTTGATACGCAAGAATTACGATCAAGCAAGGCGCCTTAGCGCTGATCTCATCGACAAACAGGTCAGGGATAAAAGCGATGAGGACGCCTTTCCCAACGACGTGTCCGTTTACCTCAATCTCGTGCTCTTTGCGATCGAAGAAGCGACGATGCAATGTATGGATATCCCTCTCTCTGATGTCTACGTCGCGACACCCGTTGCCGTTTCCTATGAGTCAAACGGAGGCTATCCTGGGTGGAAGGAACTCTCCCAAAAACAGAAGATCGCCCTCATCGAGGAGGTCATCGCAAGTGACATAAGACCTTATATCGAGCTTGATGCCGGCGGGATCCAAGTCATCAACTTAGTCGAAGATAGGGAACTGATCATCGCCTATCAAGGGAGCTGTACGACGTGCCATTCGGCTACAGGCTCGACATTGACGGCGATCCAGCAGATTCTTCGCGCTAAGATCTCTTCCGACCTCTTCGTGACTCCTGATCTTCGCAGCCAAAGCACTCCTCTCACCAATTAAAATTTCGTCGCTTTTTGATTAGACCTCTTTCGAAATTGAATGTTCAGGTTGGATAAGGGGTCTCCATTACACAAGTCGGGGAACTTTCCAAATGACATCAATCGAAAAATTTTCCTATAATTATTTCTAATTTTTTGAAAATAAATGCTCACTTTCTTCTAAAATAAAGGATGGAAAATGATATCGAAAATCATAATTGCTTTAGTGGTATTTTCATCACAGGCTTATGCACAAGAATTGCCATCGTTCTTAGTCTTTCCCAACATTTTATTGGATCAAGAAATTCGAGTTCTTCATCAATTGACATATGAATCAACTCCCGAGCAGCAATGGTATGGACGAGCTACTTTCTGGCAAGAGATTTATGAGGCTAAAGTATCTGAAGACGGGGAGTCCATTATTTTTAATCATGAGAAAGAGAGCAAATTTTTGGCCATTATCGATAAATTAACTTCTCTTTGGTTGAGGCGATTGCCAGAACTTGGTGCTGATCTTAGAGGAAAACGAATTATTTTGGAAACCTACTTGGATCGAAACGTTGTTGAGCCTGAAAATATGGGATCTAGCGGAATGTTTTGGCATAGAGATAGCATTCACGTTGATGGAAGTAAGAAAATCGCAGACTATTCAATGATCTTATTGATGAATGGAAAAAATCAGGAGTGGGAAGGAGCGGATCTCATTCTTCAGCAAGGAGGAAGCTATAAGGAAAAAAACAGTTATGTTTGGGTGAATTCAGAGAATCCTCTTGTAACAATAAGGCCAGTCTATAACCAAGCGATTATTTTTAGAAACTTAGATAGCGGCCACATGGTTACACCTCTAAAGCCATTGTCACATTTACCTATTTTTCGAGATGTATTTATTACGACATGCCATCTTCTCAAAGATTGAGGTACAGGGCAATCACATGAAGAATTTTCTATATACTCATAGCCATCCCGAGAAGTTTTAGCCTGTATTCTGGATTCAGGGAAGCCAACGTTTTTTTTTATTCATGCTTAATTTTTTCGATGTTTCTAACCGAGCCATATTTTGAGTTGCCTGCCTCATAACAGAGAAATTTTCCGCTCCATGATCTTTTCTAACTCGGCGCTTGTCTTCGTTATATGTAACGTCCAAGACATAGTGCACCTTAAAGTTGATTTCTGGTTTTTCTTGGGTCTGGAAGGATTGAAAAGAACTTCATGAAATGCGACTGCTCGATTTTTGTAGTCATTGTAACCCCTTTTATAAAAGGTTACAAAGCTTCAAAAAAATCTATGCAGAGTCAAGGAATTTCTTCATGCGATTGCCCTGGAATTTTTTATTGGAAAGATATTAAAATTCTGTCGGTAATTTTCTCTTACCGATTCTGATAAAAGGATTGTTCTTTTAGAATAATTCTTTTGCATTATGGCTTTGTCTCACAAAGTGCCTCTGTACACGACAAAAATTTCATACGTTCAAGACGTTGCTGAGGGATTTTGCTATAAAGATAACAGGATAAGCATGATCGGCGAAACGCCGGCAAGATGGGCAGGATGAAGAAAGATGAGATAAATCTATCTTTCTTCATCCTGCCCATCTTGCCGGCGTTTCGCCGATCATGCTTATCCTGTTTTCTTTATAGCAAAATTCCTTAGCAACGTCTTGAACGTATGAAATTTTTGTCATGTACAGAGTAGACCTCTTTCGAGGGGAGCCTTCTATGTATTGGCTTGGGTTAGAAGAGAGGCGGCTTCTTTATCGAGGATCCAAAGGGCAGAGTGATGGGCTGTGCCGATGCGCTGGATGGGGTAATCGTCAGGACGCTCTGGACCTTGAAGGACCTTTGCGACCATCTCTTTTTTGGTGTCGCCGAGGACGTAAAGGGCAATATGATGGGCAGAGTTTAGGCAGGGGTAAGTCATGGTCATGCGCCAGGTGTTCTTTTGTGGGATGTGGTTTGCAACGACAAGGCGGTTGTGAACATGCAAGGCTTGGGTATGGGGAAAGAGCGAGGCGGTATGCCCATCTTCGCCCATGCCAAGCATGACAAGGTCGAAAGGATGCTGGCCTAAGATGCGGTGGATAGCAGCTTCATAGGCAAGGGCATTCTCTTCGATCGGCTCCTCAGCGATCATGCGATGGATTTGGCTTTCGGGGATGGGCATTTCTCTTAAGCCGGCATCGAGCGCCATTTTGTAATTGGAGTCGGGATGGTTAGGGGGAACGCTTCGTTCATCACTCCAAAAGAGGTGGGTTTTTTTCCAGGGGATCAGTTCTTTGAAGGGGGACTGCACCAGAGCATGGAAAATGGCTTTGGGGGTAGAGCCGCCCGATAGAGCGACAAAAAAAGCGTCGTGGCGCTGGACGGCTTCTTTAGCACAGGTCAGCCAATGCTCGACTGAGTAGGTAATCGCTGATTTAAGATCATCGCAGACGGCAAGACGCCGTCTTTCATCCCAAGGTTTTAACATAAGGAGAGTGCCTCCAAACCAGCAATGTAGTGCAAGAGTTTAAGATAATGTGTACTTGTGCCTTTTTGGCAAATCTCTTTCACGAGCGTCTGTCCAATTCCTCCTTTGACAAAGAGAAACTGCGTTGGCATCTCACATTTTTCGCGCGAAGAGATGAAGAGTGTTACCTGATAGCTCGCCTGCAGATTACGGACAAAAAGAAAATGCTGCCCGCCGTAGGTAGAAAGTTCAAAGGTCGAAATAGCGCCGGGGGCCACTTCCGGGTGCTCTTCGGGGATGAGCTGCACTTCAATCGGCTGCCGGTTTTTTCCCTCATAATGGAAAACGAGGATTTGCGATGAAGCATCGAATTCTTTTAGTTCCCAACCAAGTTGAAGAGAGAGCCAGCCTTGCACATAGATCGATTGGATGCGGGTGTGGCAGAAAAAATCAGTCGATTTGACATTGTAGATCAACTTGATCAGCCGTGTATCGTTGAGTTCTGCCAACCGCGCTTCAGAATGGAAGGTGGCTTGCAACAAGGTACGCCAACTTTCGGTGCGAGCCCAATTGAGATCGGCAATATCAGCTTTTGAAACTTCGCGATGGTGGAGCAGCGCCTTGGCAAAGAGCGGGAGATTGCTCGTCGTCTCTGAATCAAAGATCAGGCGTGTAGTGAATTTTTCGAGTTGATAGGCGAGGGGATTATCGAGAATGGGATCTTCGGCCCAGAGCAGATAGATAGGCAAGTCTGGCAAAAGATGGGGTAAGAGAACAAAAGGGACTCGAATGATGCTGGTTCCGGTCACTTCAAATTCGATGAAATCACAGGCGATATCACTCTCTAAAACGTTTGGGCTGAGAACAGATACGCCTGTCCGAAGTGTATCTTCCTTATTTTCTCGGTCGATCGTGACAAAAAGGACGCGCGATGGAAATTTTTCAATGATCCGTTCGGCGATTCCACGAATATAGGCTGAGCGGGGATTTTTATCTGTCACTAGGATTAAATTAAAAAGGCAGGCGCGCATCCGCCGGCTTTTAGGATCTTGCTGAGGGGCGCTTAGCGATTCCCAGATCGCAGTTAGCTGCTGTTCGATTTGTTCTGGCGGGACAAAGCGAACTTCAGTCACAGGATCCTCCACTTGCGATGGTCGCGTGCAATCATCTCATCTGCTGCAGTGGGACCCCAACTACCTGCTTGATAGTTGGGTAGCAAAGGGCAGGAACTATGTGACCAAAGGTCGAGGACTGGTGTCAGAAGCTTCCAGGAGTTAAACACTTCATCTTCTCGTGCAAAAAGGGTGCTGTCGCCAAGGATGCAATCGAGGATCAGTCTCTCGTAAGCTTCGGGAGGCGCCATGCCGAAGTAAGCCCCATAGCGAAAATCCATTTTCACTGGTAGCGTTGGACTGCTAGGTCCCGGCACTTTGCAGTTCATGCGTAGGGCGATGCCTTCATCTGGTTGGATGCGGATCACGAGGACATTGGGTTCGTTTTTTTTGCCAGACTGCTGAAAGAGCACGCCAGGAGGCTCTTTAAAAATGATGGCGATTTCAGTGGCTTTTTTGGGGAGTCTTTTGCCGCTGCGCAGATAAAATGGGACGCCGTCCCAGCGCCAGTTATCGATGTAGAGCTTTAGCGCAGCATAGGTTTCGACACAGGATTTAGGGTTGACATCCTTTTCTTGGCGGTAGCCAAGAACTGTTTCGCCATTGATGAAGCCTGCACCAAACTGTCCTCTTACGCAGCAGGTCTCTAGTTCATTCATGCTCAAGGGACGCAATGCCTGCAGGACTTTCACTTTTTCATCGCGGATGGAATTGGCTTCGAGGTTGACCGGCGGTTCCATAGCAACAAGGGAAAGAAGCTGCATCGTGTGGTTTTGCAGCATATCGCGGATGAGTCCAGCCTCTTCGTAGTATTTACCGCGCGAACCGATGCCAAGATCTTCAGCGACAGTGATCTGAACATGATCGATGTAGCGGTTATTCCAAAGGGACTCGAAAATGGAATTGGAGAAGCGGAAGACCATGATATTTTGCACGGTCTCTTTACCAAGATAGTGGTCAATGCGGTAGATTTGGCTTTCTTTCATGAACTTGAGGAGTTCTGCTTGCAAGGCAATTGCAGAGCTAAGATCGTGTCCGAAGGGTTTTTCGACGATGACGCGCGACCATTTATTCTTCACGTTCATTTCATCGTAGATCAGCCCGAACTTGTGCAGCTTTTCGGCAATGAGGGTAAAGAAGCTTGGCTGGGTAGAGAGGTAAAAAATCCGGTTGCCGCGCGTACCCAGGCGTACATCAAGTTCGTCAAGTAAATTTTTTAAATTTTCATAACCAGAATCTTCGTGGAATTCAGAGATGTGATAGAAAATCTGCTGCTCGAAATTCTTCCAAAAGGGCTCATCGATGGGTTTGATGCGCGAAAAATCGCTCACCGCTTTTTTCATTTCCTCGCGAAACTCTTCGTTGCTCTTTGTTCTTCGTGCAAAACCAATGCAGGCAAATTGAGAGGAAAGTTGTCCTTCACGAGCGAGATTGTAGAGAGCAGGCACTAATTTGCGCGAGGTCAAATCACCCGTTGCACCAAAAATGACCATCACGCAGGGGTCGGACAAGCGCGTTGACTGCCCCTGCTCGGTAAGGGGGTTAGAAGATGCCATGCTCATAATGAAATCCTTAAAATGGAGACCTATTTAAAAACAACATCGCGTTTTGTAGCAAAGGGAAACGTAGAAGGTCAGGGCACATACAATTGAATCAATTTTTTTAAAACCTTTGAAAAGCGTCAACTATCACACATGTCGGGGACTCCGACGCGTAGCGCTGTGTCCCCGACATGTGCACGGGGAGCATCAAAAAGAGGTTTCAAAAAATTGATTCAATTGTATGTGCCCCACGTAGAAGAGACCTCTGCATAATTCAGCTTCTTTGGAATCCCTTAGCTTTAGTTCTCCTTCGTGTTCTAGATAGTCTAATAGGTGAAATCTTGTTGCGCTTTTGACCAGCTTCCCATAAATGGATGTCTGTTTGAAGGCCGATCCAAAATTCGGGAGATGTTCTCAAAGCGTCAGCAAAGTCCAGAGCAATTTCTTCAGTGATTGAACGCTTGCCACGAATAATAGCACTTAACTTGGGTTGCGTCCAAGATCCTCCTAAATGAAGAGCAAATTCTGTTTGAGTGATCCCAAGTGGAATCAAAAACTCTTCCAACAAAATTTTTCCTGGCAAGGTGGGCTTTCTATGTGTTGGTAACATGGTCTTTCCTAATGGTAATCTGTTATTTCTACTTCTGAAACTCCGCGTTTATCCGAATCCCATTATATTCATCAATGGCCTTAAACAATTCTTTTCTTTGTGCGAAGCACAAAGAAAGAAGAGGTGGTTTAGGTGAAAGTAGCTTGAGAGTGCGGCTTTAATCGGCTTCTGGGGGCGCCTTGCGGAGTTGTTTTTTGGTGGAAGCCGTTCGTTTGTCTTCGATGAGTTTTTGCTGAGTTTTTCGCGAGCGACGCTTTTTTTGACGGCGGACCTTGGAGATTTCGCGTTGTTTTTCGCTTTTTTCCCTGAAAAGGATGTACTCGAGCTTTTCGCAGAGTTCGCGACGAGCATAAAATCGATTCATGTCGCGGGAGCGCGTACGTTGACATTTGATTTCGATGCCAGAAGGGGTGTGTTTAAGATAAACGCAAGAGCTCGTTTTATTGATCTTTTGTCCACCGCTGCCTGAACCAAGGATGAACTTCTCGACGAGGTCTTCTTCCTTAACTCCTAGGCGTCGCATCTGCTCTTGGAGAGCCTGCTCTTTTTCTGCGGTGACCATACGTTCACTTAAAATCGAGGAAGTTTTGCAAAATCAAGGTAGCGCTTAGCGAGTCGATCAACGCGGAACGCTTTTTACGGCGCATCCCTGCATCTTTGAGTTCTCGCTCGACCTGGGCTGTTGTAAGGCGCTCGTCCCATAGGCTAATGGGGACATGGCAAAGCTCATCGAGAAGGAACGCTAACTTTCGCACCTCTTCTGATAAGGGGCTTTCATGTCCGCTCATGTGGAGGGGAAGTCCGATGACGATGGCGCCAAGAGGGGTGTGCCGGGTCAATGCTTCTGCAATGATTTTCGCTGTCTCATCAACGGTTTTTCCCGCTTTCAAGCAGGGGAGGGGTTGGGCTAAGATGGCCCGTTCATCGGAAACAGCCAACCCAATCCTTGCTTTGCCATAGTCGATCGCTGCAATTCTAGCCATGCGTATTCTTCTTGTGCTCCACCGCCGCGGCGATGAAGTCGCGAAAGAGAGGATGGGGATCTGAGGGCTTAGACTTAAATTCAGGGTGATATTGCACGCCGACCATCCATGGATGGTCGGCCACCTCGGCGATCTCACAAAGTTGGCCGTTATGCAGTGTCCCAGAAAAGACAAATCCTAATTTTTCATATTTATCTTTGTAGAGATTGTTAAATTCCCACCGATGACGATGTCGCTCTGAGATCAATTCTTTACCGTAAGCTTTAAAGGCTTTGGAGTTGGATTTTATCTGGGTGGTATAGGCGCCAAGCCGCATCGTTCCGCCTAGGTTGGCCACCCCTTTTTGTTCGCTTAAGAGGGAGATCACAGGATGGGGTGTCGAAGAGTCCATTTCCGTAGAGTTAGCGTCTTTCAGTCCCAAAACATGACGACCAAACTCGACGCACATCACTTGCATGCCTAGGCAAAGGCCGAAATAGGGAATTTTATTCTCGCGGCAGTATTTCGCTGTCATGATCTTGCCCATCCAGCCTCGCTCTCCAAATCCGCCAGGGATTAAATAGCCGTCGCAGCCGGCGATCGCTTTTTCGACATGGCCCTCTTCGAGGACTTTATCGGATTCAAAACTGCGGATCTCAAGGTCGACGCCATTGGCTAATGCTCCATGCCGCAGTGCTTCGAAGACCGATTTGTATGCGTCCTGATGCTCGAGGTACTTGCCGACAATGCCAATGACGACTTTGCCGGAAGGCTTTTTCATTTGCTCGATCATTTCGTTCCAGGCTGTTAAATTTGCCTTGCCAGCTGCAAGGCCAAGCATAGAACAGATTTTGCCGTCGATATCTTGGTCGTGTAAATTGACAGGCACTTCATAAATACTAAAATGGACGTCGGGTTCATCGATGACCGATTCTTTAGGCACGCTGCAAAAAAGACTGATTTTATCTTTAATCTCCTCAGAAAGGCTTTCTTCGCAGCGGCAAATGATGATATCGGGAATGATCCCAATGCTGCGAAGCATCTGGATGGAGTGCTGCGTCGGCTTCGTCTTCACCTCGCCGGCGGCCTTGAGGTAAGGAACATAGGTCAGATGAATATTGATGCAATCGCTTGGACGCTCGCGACGGAATTGTCTGATTGCTTCCATGAACGGGAGCGATTCGATATCGCCTACTGATCCACCGATTTCTACGATGACGACATCGGTTCCTTCCCGCTGGGTAGCGCAAGCGAGAATGCGTTGCTTGATCTCATCGGTGACATGAGGAATGACTTGCACTGTTTTGCCAAGATAATCGCCTCTTCGCTCGCGTTTGATCACACTTTCATAGATTTGACCCGTCGTGGTATTGGAAGCTCGTGTGACGGGGGAGTTCGTAAAGCGGTAATAATGGCCCAAATCGAGATCGGTTTCAGCACCATCGTCTGTGACATAGACTTCTCCGTGCTGGAAAGGGCTCATCGTTCCTGGATCGACGTTAAGATAGGGATCGAGTTTAAGCAAGGCGGCTTTGAGTCCGCGGCTTTCAAGAAGCATGGCGATGGAGGCGCAAGTTAAACCTTTTCCCAGAGAGGAAACCACCCCTCCTGTCATAAAAATATATTTGGTCATGGTAAACACACATGTTTTATACATGAAATTTTGGACTGGTTTCACTTTAAACTCAAGGCTTGTCCAAGAATGAGGGGACAAAGTACATTGGAGAATGATTATTTTTGCGCTTTGTAGAGGTGATTGCAAAATTCGCTTCGCAAGACAAATTTGATGATTTTTTGGTTGGTTCTGTTTCTCGTAAAATGGCATATGCCATTGGACATAGGCATTTTACGAGAAATCAGAATCCAATCAAAAAAGCGCAGATTTGGCTTCGAATGGATTTTTGCAATTACCTCTGTAAGGTGATTGATAAAAAAACTCTTTTGAGGTAACCCTATGGTCGTCAGTGTTTTTGAGCTTTTTTCTATTGGTATTGGTCCTTCTAGCTCTCATACGGTCGGTCCCATGCGGGCTGCAAAAATGTTTACAATGGGTCTTTACGAAGAGGGTAAACTCGATCAGGTTGGCTCGATTTCCATAGAGCTTTTTGGCTCTCTTGCTATGACAGGGCATGGGCATGCGACGGATATAGCGCTTCTTTTAGGCCTTGAGGGCAGCGCTCCGGAAGAAGTCGACCCTAACGCTGTTGAAAGCCGTATTGCCAACATCAGGGAAACAGGTTTTATCAAGTTGCTAAGCCGTAAACAGATTCGTTTTTCTGAAGAGAGGCATCTCCTTTTCCTCAAAGGAAAACGGCTTCCTTTTCACTCTAATGCGATGCGTTTTTGCGCTGTTGATGCACGTGGACGGGAAATCATCTCTGAAATCTATTATTCCGTTGGCGGCGGTTTTGTCGTGCGGCACGATGAGATCATGCCATCGCGTGAGGCGCCTAAAAGCTCTCAGGTTCCTTTTCCTTTCAAAACGGCTAAAGAACTCCTTGCTCATTGTATCCGCGAAAATCAACCAATCTGGGAGATCGTCATGGCCAATGAGCGGGTCTGGCGGCAGGATGATGAAATCCAGCGGGGTATTTTACGCATTTGGAATGTGATGCAGGCCTGCGTAAACCGCGGATGTCAAGAAGAAGGGATTTTGCCAGGCGGCCTCAATGTCAAAAGACGTGCTGCTGGTCTTTATCGTACTCTTGCCCTTAAAGGGGATATTCACAATGATCCAACGGAAATACTCGATTGGGTTAGCCTCTTTGCTTTAGCGGTCAATGAAGAGAACGCTGCGGGCGGGCGGGTGGTCACTGCACCTACTAATGGCGCATCTGGTGTGATCCCGGCTGTTCTGCATTACTATATGAAGTTTGTCGCTAATCCCTCAGAGGAGGGCATTATCCGTTTCTTCCTCACGGCAACGGCGATTGGCATCCTTTACAAAGAGGGGGCCTCGCTTTCCGCTGCCGAAATGGGGTGTCAGGGAGAAGTGGGTGTTGCTTGCTCGATGGCTGCAGGAGGATTGGCGGCTGCCCTTGAAGCGACGATTTTTCAAATTGAAAATGCCGCTGAAATTGGGATGGAACACAATCTTGGGTTGACCTGCGATCCTGTCGGCGGCCTTGTGCAAATTCCCTGTATCGAGCGCAATACCATGGGCGCTATTAAAGCAATCAACGCTTGTCGCCTTGCCATGCATGGAGATGGCGATCATCGTGTCTCTCTCGACGAAGTGATCAAAGCAATGCGTCATACCGGTGAAGATATGAAGAGCATCTATAAAGAAACTTCGGAAGGTGGGTTGGCAGCACATGTCTCGGTCGCTGTCGCTGAGTGCTAAACTCTTATAAGGTATTCGAATGACATCATTACAAAAGCTTCGTCTACACTATCAGCCAGTGATCCCCCGAATTTTTCATAATTATCGCCAGGTGGGTTTTTCTCCCGGGCCAGAAAGCCTTTCACGAAAAGATGTCGAAGAGATTCGTGCGCTTTTTCCAAAGACGCATAAACAAGAAATGCTTCTTGGGCACAATTCGACGATACGAAACACTAAGCCATTGAAAGTCGGTGTCGTTTTCTCGGGAGGTCAAGCTGCCGGTGGGCACAATGTCATCATAGGGCTTTACGATGGACTAAAGCTGCTCAATGAAGAAAGCACATTGATCGGCTTTCTTGAAGGACCTGGAGGGATCGTCAGCGGCAAGAGCATTTCCCTCGAACGGGAGCTTTTGGCTAAATATCGCAATCAGGGAGGCTTTGACCTCATTGGTTCAGGCCGTACCAAAATTGAAACAGATGAACAGCTGAATGCCGCGCTGAAGGTTGTGCAAAATTTCCAGCTCGATGGTCTTGTCATCATTGGCGGCGACGATTCGAATACGAATGCCGCAGTCTTAGCGGAATATTTTCTTCAAAAAAGATGCTCAACAAAGGTCATCGGCGTTCCTAAGACAATCGATGGTGATCTGCAAAATGAACATCTTCAAATTTCTTTTGGGTTTGATACTGCTTGCAAGACCTATTCTGAGATGATCGGCAATATTGCCCGCGATGCTCTGTCGGCAAAAAAATATACGCATATCATTAAGCTCATGGGTCGATCGGCTTCACACATTGCCTTAGAATGCGCTTTTCGGACGCACCCAAATCTCGTATTCATCGGTGAGGAAGTGGCTGAGAAGAAAATCACATTAAAAGCGCTTGTCGATCAAATAACCGGTGTGATTGAGAAACGCGCACAAGATGGTAAAAATTATGGGGTGATCTTGCTGCCGGAGGGGCTGATCGAGTTCATTCCTGAAATGACGACCTTGATCCGCGAGCTCAATGGCTTTATGGCAAATGCTCCCAATGCCCCTGAAGAGGGAATTTTGCCTCAGCTTTCTTATGAAGCGCGGGCATGCTATGAATCGCTACCGGAAAAAATCCGCCATCAGCTTCTTGCTGAACGTGATCCCCATGGCAATGTTCAAGTTTCGAAGATCGAAACAGAACAGTTGATGATTGATCTAGTAGGAAAAGAGCTCAAAAAAAGGCAGGTGAAAGCCCACTTGGTTGGGCATTTCTTTGGCTATGAGGGACGGGCTGGTTTCCCATCGAATTTCGATTGCAATTACTGCACGACCTTAGGTTATATAGCGGCGCTTTTGCTTGATGAAGGGCTGACAGGCTACATGGCCATCGTACAGAATCTCCATCTCCCCTCGACTGAATGGACGATAGGTGCGCTTCCCATTGCATCGCTGCTTCATATGGAGCAACGCATGGATAGGCGCAGGCCGGTCATTCAAAAGGCATTGGTCGACCTCAAGGGCAAGCCGTTCCAGGTTTTTACCGAGCTAAGGCAGCGATGGGTGATGGAAGACGACTATCAATTTCCCGGCCCTATTCAATTCTACGGCGATCCAGTGGTTACAGATCTGATCCCCGAAACCATGAGCCTTGCCTTTGGCAGCAAAGGATAGGAAATAACAGGATGGGAAATACTGGAATTTGGACTAATTTCAGAACCCGTAAGGGTACGGAAATTAGTCCGAACTCCAGAATTAAGATAAAATCTGCATGAGCGCTTCCAATAGAAATGTCGGATGGTGTGTCCTACGGCACACCTCCCGCGACCACCTTGCGCTTCATCTCGCTGTGCCAAATCGCGTCCTCGTAGGCGGGTCGTGCGCAGCACTGATCCCGCTCGCCCTAACGGGCTCTTCTGCGGTGCGATTTCGCTTTGCGATCTGAATCGGCGGGCTGCTCACTGCGCTCACTTTCCCGCCGGACTTACGTCTCGGGGCGGGACCCTTTTTCGCGTCAGTTTGCAGAGCTGCAAATAGCTCCACTCATACATTAGACATCTTGCGTAACCTGCTTTGCTTGAAAAAATCGGAGGTTTTTTCGCCGATTTTTAGAAACTGCTTTGCAGTTTCGGATCAAGCGAGCGAAGCCACTCCAAAGAGTGGTTGAGTGAGTGCGAGATAAATCCGCGAAAAAAAATGTCTTTGAGGCTATCACTGGTCGGTTATAAACAAAAAACCGCTGGATTTTTGCAATTACCTCTCCAGGGTGCTTCGCACAAGGAAAGAAAGAAGGAAGGAGAAGAATGGCTTATGTTTGAATTAAGGTAAGATTGATTCTAAACAGGCATTTGAAAAGGACACGCTCAATTAATAGAACTAGCTGGCTATCTTTGTTCTTGTAAACAATTTTATTGACGTTGTTTTCAGTGTTTTTATTGTTTTATTTAAAGATCCGAACATCTGATCGTTAATAATAAGAAATTGTTAATCATTAAGGCACAAAGGCTTATTTGTGTTATTCCTAACTCATTATTTATAATGCATTGTAAGTATTATGGCATTATATTATAATAAGTTATGTAATAAAACTAAAATAAACGATCAATCAAAGTGAGGGTATATGTCAGTTCCGTCAGTAAAATCAAAGCCGCCAGAACCTGCTTATCCAAGGCATCAAAGACATGCTATAGAAGGTACATTTTGGAAAATAAGCGCTTTATTCAGTAATTCATTTAAATTTCGTAATGAAAAGAGCTTTTTTGCTGTCTATTTTAAGAGCTTTTTAGAGCTTTGCGGGGTTCGGACGGGTGGCAAGCCTGGAACCATTCTAGCAACGGATAAAGAGGATGTAACTGCGGGTAAGGTTAAAAAGGCTATGCGTCACGTAATAGTTGATTTGGCTGTTCGTGGTAATATACACTTAAACCCAGAAAGATTTAAAGAGATTCAAAAAAGCGTCGGCAAGGCACCGACCCAATAGCCGCTACGAACCCTACTTAGGCTGAAGCGTCTCGTTTGAGGAGAGCCTCTCTCATGTGGTCGATGTTATGGCCGAAATGGGCTCGTCCGTAATCCAAAGCAGAGGACAGGAAATAACAGGATAGGCAGGATCGGCGAAACGCCGGCAAGATAAGCAGGATGAAGAAAGAGATATTTTTGTCATCCTGCTTATCTTGCCGGCGTTTCGCCGATCCTGCCTATCCTGTTATTTTTTTTCTTTTGGTGTTTGATTGCAAATTGTTCGTCTTATTGTATACCGAAACAACCTGAAGAATTGGTTTCTGACGGCGTCGGCTTTGCCTCGCAATTCTTGTCTTCACTCGAGCCTTGTTCTCGAACAATGGTCTCTCGCTCCAGACAAGAATTTCGAGGAGCCTTCTTGTCAAAAACCCGATTCTTCAGGTTGTTTCGGTATAGCTTTAACAGTAGCCATACTTAGGCTGAGGCGCCTCGTTTGAGGAGAGCCTCCCTCAGGTGGTCAATGTTATGGCCGAAATGGGCTCGTCCGTAATCCAAAGCGTCTTTTTCTTGCTTTTTACCTGCTAGTCGTCCCAAATCTTTATAGATGCTGTATTTGACTGTTTCCTTATCGATCGATAATTGATCGAAGAGGGCGTGCAGCTGCTTGGATTTTTCCTCATTATTAAGAGGGAGAAGGGCATCAAGGGCCTGCAAAACGGTTGAGAGCTTTGCTTTTGGCGAAGAGCTTGAGGGAGTAGAGGGTCTCTCTTGTTCTGTTTTTTTCTTTTTAGCAGGGGTTTTCCCCTCTTTTTCTTCAACAGGTTCAATAGTGAGTTGTTCGAGCTTTATTTTTGTTGGCACTTTTGGTGTAGCGAAGGGTAAAGAGGTTGCTGCAAGGTAGAGGGCTTTGGCGCATTCTTTGTGATTGCTAGCATGAAATTGCTTTTTACCGTATTGGCCGAAATCCTTATGGGGACGACCGTTTAAGCGCCAAACAGCCTTGAATACTTTATTCTTGAGTTCATCCTTCAAGGATGCAAAATCCTCGAGGGCTGACGGGTCGTCCTCTTCGAATTTTCTGGCTAGGCTGACCAAAGTATCTACATCTTTAGGAAATTGCCTTTGTATGTCATGACTAGTGTTGACGAGCCCTGCCATATCTTCGCTAAGGAGATGGAAAAGTTCTGCTATATGTCTTTGCAGCGACAACAACTGCTCGTTTTTGCTGAGGTGGTGGGTTGAGGCAATTTGCTCGTCGTTTAAAAAAGCAAGCTTTCCGAAATGAGCAGGAGCGTCTTTTGGAGGGACTTTGATAAGAGATGCATGTTTATAGATGTTGTTTTTGTGCCAAACAGGTAGAGCATCAAAAAGCTTGAGCGCCGCCTCTCGGTCAGTGCCCTCTAGAGCTGTTGTGAGGCGCTTAAACAAGGCTTCAGCGGTCTGTTCGAATCCGGTTTTCAGAGAGGTAAGATGCTGATCGAGGTGACGGCAGTTTTTTGAGGCGCGGATGAATGCTTTCATGAAAGGATCTTCAAAATCATGGATCATCATGAGCCTGGCAATCAATACGCGCTTATCATCATCAAGGACAGCGGCCCACGTCACACTGAAAGGGGGTGTTGGATCGATCATAAAATGGGCGTCATCTGGAGAATAGAGCATATCAGTGTGCTCTTGGCTCCCTTTTTTCTTGGGATGGGAATGCACTTGAAGGGATTCTAAAGTGTCAATGGCAATAGGTTTTGGATGCTTGTGTTTCGTGACCCCTTGTGCATTGCTAACGCCCCAAATAGGGAAGAGGCCCATGGGAAATTTGCGTGTTACGTCATTGCCAGGCAAAATGTCAGCATGCGCCCAATGGTGGGCATTGAGGTTAAACGGGCGGCTCTGTGAGAAAACACGTGAAACATAACGAGTATCTAGGGTGACGCTGAAAAGATCGACCACTTTTCCATCGAGCTTGCCAACGGCTTTTTTTAAGCTATCCGGGACCAGAGGCAGACAAGTAGGTGCTAATCGATAAGCTGCCAGATAGTTTGCAATGTGATGATAAGTGGAGACAACGGGAAGTTGTAAATTGCGATAAGCACTATTCCTAATAGTAGGGGATATGCGCGGGCAGAAAGTATTGATATAAAGATGGTCAGAAGATTTTTTGCCGATAATAGGAGGTTCATCTGTATTGAGAATGGTGACATTTCTTGCGCGCATCAAGAGCTGGACCGTGACTTGATCCACGTCTTGGGCCTTATGGACTTTTTCAAAGAGTGTGTCGATTTTGGCTCGAAGAGTTTGGAGTTGCTGAGGACTTGGAGCAGGGGTAAGGACTAGCTCGTTGGCCTGCTCGAAAAGAGTTTGAGCCTGTTTATAATAATCATCATTTATTTTTAGCATAGTTGTTCTCAATTATTTATAAAAAATTAATTTTGAAAATACGATTTGTTCGCCAAACTAACAATTGAATGCCCAGAATAGGACTCGAACCTACACACCTTGCGGCACCAGAACCTAAATCTGGCGTGTCTACCAATTCCACCATCTGGGCATAACAAGATAGGTGATACGATAAGCTGATACAGAAAATTCTAGGTGACCCATGAGTTAAAATCAAGAACTGAATTGATCCGTTCCATAGCACAAGAAACTGAATCAATTTTTTGAAAACTCTTTTTGATGCCTCTCATAGAGAGACATGTCGGGTGACATGCGGCGCGCCCATGTCCCCTGCGACCCCCGTTGAGCCTCACCTCACGTTGCCAAATCGTGTGCTCGTAGAGGAGGCGTGCACTGCACAGCCCCCTACGCGCTGCCCGCGCTTCTCCTGCGCTACGATTTGGCTGCGTGATCTGAGGCCATGGGCTGCTCGTGCGCTCACCTTCCCGCCGGACTTCGTCTCGTGGCGGGTCCCTTTCTTCGCGTCGACTCGCAGGGCCATGTTTGAAAACAGAGAACGATGCCACGCCACGTCTCTCTCACGAAACGGTCTATTACATATCAAGCCTGCCCGCGCCAGATGTTAAAGTCATCGGAGAGGCAACAAGAGGGCACTGGCGTCTTGATGTTGCTTTTAGACAAGATCAATCTCGATGATGATTTTTTTGCTTCGAGAATGGTCCTGCAAATCGACGCGCAGCGCTGTATCCCCGACATGTGTGATGATTGACGCTTTTCAAAGATTTTCAAAAAATTTATTCAATTGTATAAGCAGTGTGATCTGTTTGAGTTTCTGGTCAAATTTATAAACTTATTTTTTTATAGAGCGTATCCGATGCCGTATCAACAGCTTCTTGGGTTTGCACGTCGTAAAGGGTAATGGAGAAGCGATAATGCTCTAAGTCGTGGGTTTTTTGGTGCGTTGTTGCCTTGGTGATGCGAATTTTAGCGAGGAATTGAGGTGCTTTGGCCATGCCAGATTGAGGGCGTGTAGTCAGATCATATTTAGGATCGCGCAAGGTTTTTTCTAGCAGGCGGTCGAGTTCTTTTTCATCGAGGGAATCACCGGCGATGACGCTAAAACGCCCGTCGTCAACAGCCACTTCCTCGATGATGTCGCGGATCATAGCTGTGGAGATGAATTGGTCAGTGCGGTTATCGACATCCGTAACGATGATGCGCGCTTTGCCTTTTGCTGCGAGGTCTTCTTTTGCTACGGCCCACCAACGGCTCATCAACGCATTTGTGACGTGGCTCGTTTGGATTTTGATATCCATGGCGCCATATTTCCAATCGAGCCGGCTCTCTTTTTCATGCCCTGGGGTGACATCCTGGGCAGTTCGCATAGCTCTTCCACAGGCTGTTAGGCTAATCAGGGAAAGAAGGAAGAGTCCCTTAAACCATGAACGAAAGGACGGCGCTAGTTTTTTTACTTGATGGTGCGTGCTTTTCATGTTGTTACCTTGGATTTGGGGATAAGAAAACGGGTTTCATGTCCATGTGGACGGAAAATTTGCACAACGACGAGATCTCCAGCGCCCACACGTATTGTATGTTCTTTGCCATGGGAGAGGGCAATCGTATGGTCGCCAGGTTCCAAGTCCTTGCGAAAAAGAAAAATCTCTTGAGGCAGGGCATTCCACATGCGTGTATCGGCCTTGGTCATGAGATTCGCAAAGAGCATGCCAATATCGACCACCCGGCCGAGAGGCTGATCTTTTTCATAGGCATAGCCGATGCTGGCCCTGCGGATGAGCTGTCTTGCTGCGGCTCTTGCGGCGATAAAGGGAATTTGCTGCTGCAGCTCTGCTTTAGCGGCGGAAAAAACATCGTACGAAAGAACAGAGGCGGTCTTTTCGCCATCGATAGACAAAATAGGGGGAGGAAAGGAAAGAGTATGCTCTGGAAATATCGGGATAGCGATGCCGCTTAACGAGGAGAGGGCAGGCTGGATGTGATACGCCTTTAAAAGAAGCTCTAACAGTTGCATGCTGACAATGCTTGTTGGGGCAACTTCGCTTTCTTTCTTGGGGATGACCCTATCGTAAATGACAAAGACGACCTGAGCTTTGTCCTTCTCTCCGCGTCCCTCAGACATTCCAAGTCGTTGATAAAGGAGTTTAGCTTGGCTCATATCCCCTCCGAACTCCATCGCCACAGCGAGCAAGTAGTGGATCAAAGGATGAAAATCGGGGGTGGAAAGCGAAACCAGTTCGTGCTGGAGGCTTTCCAGCTCCAAAGCCTGTCTTAGGAAAGCAATGCCATTTTTAGGGTCGTCTGACTGAAAGCAGGCGCATGCTGCCATAAATCGCGCAAGCAATGCTTCATGAAAAGGGGGGATATAAGCGGCTTGGGCATCATCGACCAGCCATTGCGCCACCTGCTCCTGAAGGAGGCTATTTCGATAAAAATCGGAGGCATCCATTGCCATCAGATAATCGTTAATGCTGCCTGAAGCATCGCCTTGTGCTAGTCGGATCGTGGCACGATCGAGAAACTGCCAGCCGGCTTCTTTATTTTTTGTGTAAGGCTCTATAGGAAGTAGAATGGGATCTTTGTGATCTATGATGGAAGCTGCGTAGTAGCTTGTCACTGCTTTTTCAGCGAAAGAAGTTTTAGCCTGACAAGAACACAGAATGCATGAAGAAAGCAAACTTAGAGGAACTTTTAGCCGAATCATGCCTGAGCAGTATAATTCGCTTGATCTTTGTCAAAAATACAATCAATTAATTTAAAACTCATTATCAATTAATTTTTATTATATTGCATATCAAGCCAAAGTTTTTTTCAAACAGTTTTTTTATTCAAGAACGTTATATTTTCGATTTTAATTATATAATGTTATAATTTAGTCCATGTTATAGTTAATATATTATATAATATACAGTAAATTACGCAACATTACGTACGTTGATGAACATAAAAAATATATAACAATAAATAATTTTATAAACTATTAATGTGGAATAACAATATGAGTACAGAGAACAATTTGATATCATCAAACAGTGGCTATGTTTTTCAGGCTTCACATAAAGCTGCAGTAGTTCTTTTAACAAGGATGCCAGCCTCCATGCTTCCTGAAATAGTGATCAAAGGTCTTCTAACCTTTATGAGGTATTCCGTAAAGAGAGGAGCTCATGGAGAAACAATTACGCACATGCTTGCTCAATATGGGAACGCAAAGATACTCGAGTTGTTTTTAAAAAACCTTCCAAGGCAGGAACGTTTGCGTGTGGTGAATGCTACGAATGCAGAGGGAGAATCTCCTCTCTTTTACTGTCGTTTTCCAGAAGCTCGGCAATGCATAAATCTTTTAGTTGATGCAGGCGCTGATCTTTTGCAGACCGATAGCGATCAGAATAATTTTCTCCATTACGCTGCGAAGCATAGCTGTCCAAGAGCGCTCGAGGCCTTCCTAGAAAGGCTTTCTAAGGATACGTCCTTATCGGAAGAGGCTCGCAAGAATGTGTTAAATGCCCCTAATGAGGATGGGGATACTCCTCTAATAGTCAGCGTGAAAACCGGAAGTAAGAAGTGCTTAGAACATTTATTGAACGCCAAAGCAGATCCTTTTATTTTTGATCAACAAGGCAAATTTTTATACTGGTTGGCCATCAACGAAAGCCATTTGTCTATAGCTCAGATTTTAGCTAAAAGAGAGCCTAAACTGAAAGGTACTTTTGCCCTGATTAAGTTGGCGAATGCATTTGGGTTAGAACCAGAACCCCTACTAGCAGGAAAAAAAGTGCCTTTTCCAGGGTCCACTCCGTACATGGAACAAAACCATGTGTTAGCGACTTTGAAAGAAGTACCTATTCGAAAAAAAATCCTTTCTCATTGTAATGAAGAACAATACGAAGAACTGCTTCAAGCCTTTACTTTAGCGGCAGAAAATTTTCCTTTTAAAAAGATCGTTCAGAAGATCCGTCAAGGGGAGCTCGTCATAGTATCAGTTGGTTGGGAGGTGCACGCACTCTCCCTTGTTTTTCGCGATGGCTATCTCGTGATTTGTAATCGAGGCGAGGGATGCGACGATGAACATGGTGTAGATCGAACATTTTTCGCACATAAAATCTCCTTGGGGCAAGTGACGGAGAAATTTCTTGAGCAATGCTTTGCTACAAATAACGCTCCAGTTGAAGAAGCATCGAAGTTTTATTATGGGGAGCTCCTTCAAGAGCTTCATGCTAAGCAAGATACATTTTGCAAAACGATTCAGACTATATCCCCCAAGCCAATTGATGCAGATATTTGTTCTTTTGCGGCAGCTAAGGCAGCGCTTCGTGCTGCATTAGTGCTTTTAACAAAAGATCCCAAGATGGCACGTGATGCATCAAAAGCATGGGCGACGAAGCAGCGTGAATGGGCGCTTGATCTGTTTAGAAAGACCCCTTCGCCATTTGATCGAGTGTTTCTTGAGGAAGTCGGGGCCGCACAGGCCAAACGTCTTGAACAACGAAAGAAGACCCTCCTCGTGAAACATCTCTTCCGTCTGAAAGAGGAAATCGTCAAAAAACAGCGCCTTGTAAACACATTGCAAGATTTCGGAAATTATTGCGGGGTCAGGCAGCGAAAAAAGCTTGAGGTCTGTCTGGAAGCTATCTGTCGAAAGAAAAAAAAGAAAATGACTTCGACGCTTTTTGGCAGAAGAATGTTCTTGTGTCGCAAATTCAGCGTTACATTAAAGTTGGAAGCCATTGACTTGTTCATCAAACAGATCGATCCAGATCAAGCGATCCGCAAGAAGATCAATGGAACTCACTCGTTGAGTTCGTAGACGGGGTGTACTTGAAAACCTGCTTCGCGGACAGCTAGGATCAGCTTAGCGATAGAATTCCAAGCCGCACCTTGATCGATGTGGAGAAGCACTTTTGTTTGTTGCGCTTCAGGAGGCAGGAGCCCTTTTTGCTTTTGTTTGATGAGCTCATCGCGGATAAACTGGGGATCGCTGATGAGATAATCATGCATTTCAGTGAGCCATTTGTATTTTCCTTCCTTGGTTACAGTGAGATCGACGAGGTACTCCTCAGTAGACGGCGATGAGCTCTGTATCTTGTTCCCTGTTTTCACCAGTTCAAGGTCGGCATCGTTGAGTGCGCTGCGTGTTACAGCCATGATCGCAAACACTGCTACCACGACAAAAAGAAAATCGACCATGGGAGCTAAGTTGAGCGTGCCCTGTTTCTTTAGCTCCTCTTCAGGTACTAAGCTCATGATTTTCTCTTGGCTGAAGGTTGAGGGGTTGTGCCATAGGGTGAAGAGCGATCTGTTGCGCTTTAGATTCGACAACTGCAAATTGGCGAACCAAACGGTATTTGAGTGAAGATTGGAAGAAAAGGGCCATGATGGCGACGATCAATCCCCCAACAGTCGTGGCAACAGAGATGCCAAGACCATCGAAAAGGGCGTACATGCTCTCGATCGAACGATTCACATCGTAGAAGGCATAGAACATTCCTAACACCGTTCCGAGCAGGCCGATCATAGGGGCTATGAGGGCGACGTCATTAAGAAGAGAGAGCCTTTGCCAGAAAAAACTTGTAGCCCGCTTCCCTTCCGTTTGCATCCGTTCAATCATAGCCTGGCTCCCTTCATGTCTTGCAGCAATCGAAGCGGAGATCAAAACAGCCAAAAGATTTGTCTCCTTGCGGCACAGGGTTAACGCTTCTTGCCAATTGCCGGTTGCCAGATAACCTTCTACAGCACAAGCGAATTCTAGGGGCATTAATTGAGACTTGCGCGTTAAAAGCAAATGATAGGCCCACAAAGTGAGGGCGGAAAGAGATAAGAGAAAGAGAAGAGAATAAATAACTGGTGCGCCTGCGAACACTTCAGACATGTTGATGCTAGTTTCTCTTATTTCAGTGCGTTCGCTATCTTCTTCTTTCTCTAAGGGAAGGATGGGCTCTTCCTGAGAGGCATTATTTACTGTAGCGACCGTTTCATTTGCGTCCACCAAGACGGGCAAATTGATGAGATCGGGACTCGTGGAGACCGAAAAGGGTTTAAAATCTATTTTAGCATCGACGAGCGGCGCTTCGGGAGTTATCGTGGCCGCAGGGTCCTCGAGGTCGAAAACGACAGGCTCTTGATCAGGCCTATAGAGTTCCTCCTCTTCTCGCCCTACAGGGGTAATGCTTTCTATTTGTAAGGGAATAATTTGTAAGGGAATAAAAGGGGTATTTCCTTCGGCATCTTCGGTCTGCGCCGAAGGCACATAGGCTATTTCCTTGTGACATGGGGCATCTTCGATTACAGGTGCTGAGGCTACCATCAATGAGCAAACTACCGATGTCAATCCAATCATACCGAGCTCAACTTGTTAAATAAAACTTGAGCTTAGCAAAAGCGACCGTTCCGGAAAATTTTTTTCTTAGAAAAATGCTATTTAACACGAATTTTGGATAAGCTGCTCTATGAAAAAAGTCGCTGAAAGGTTGGTCTTTTCGTGAGACGCTTATCCAAAATTCGCGTAGTAAAAAAAAATGGATTGTTTTGCTCCTCACTAAAAAGAGACAATTGCTGTAAAATGTTCCGCTATGAAACCCAAAGATTTAAAATGTCCATTCAAATGGGAGACAAGACACCCTCTTGTTTCTGACCGGGTCCTATATGTTCCAACCTATTTCGCTAAGCATCATGAGTGGAGCTTCCCGAGCTTTTCCGATCCGGTGATTTTTGGAAATCAGCATCCTGTTCTTGTTGAATATTGTAGCGGCAATGGCGATTGGGCCGTAGCGAAGGCGGTGCAGTTCCCTCAATTCAATTGGATTGCTGTGGAAAAACGGTTTGATCGTGTGCGAAAGATCTGGTCGAAAATGAAGAACCGTGGGGTAAATAATCTTCTCATCGTTTGTGGAGAAGCCTTGACCTTCAGCCGATTCTATCTTCCATCGACCTCTATCGATGAAGTCTTTGTCAATTTCCCCGATCCATGGCCAAAACGAGGCCATGCAAAGCATCGCTTGATCCAATTTCCTTTCATTGAAGAGAGTGTTCGTGTGGTCAAGCCCGGTGGGAATATGACGCTTGTCACCGATGATGAAGACTATAGCGAGCAGATGATCGTCAGTCTAACGACGCATGGACATTGGGCCTCTCGTTTTCCCGATCCATACTATGTGACAAACTGGCCTGGGTATGGCGATTCTTTTTTCGATGCACTTTGGCGAGCTAAGGGGTGCGTAATACGTTATCATCAATTTGAAAGAAAGGGTGGTTCATGAATTGCGTGATTCAACTTTCAGCTCTGCCATCCGATGATTTATCTTGGCAAGAAGAGCAAAACATTGCCAGCAAGGCGGGTGGAAAAATTCATTGGTCCATCAACCTTGGGATCGATCCGGTCTCCTGTTCTTTGACAGAGGAAGGAATTTTCCAGCAGAGGGCCATGGCGTTAACGACATTTGCTAAAGAAATATGGCCGAAGTTCCAGGCGGTCACAGAATGCGTTATCTTAGCGACGAGCGCCTTATACCGTAAAATCGATCCTCTCGACGAATGCGAATGGGACCTGGATGTGGTCGAAGAGCCTCTGCGTTCGAGAATGCAGGCGATGGGGATGTTTATGGAGTACATCCATCGACTTGCCTCTTATTTGCCAGACGCGGTGCCCGCTAGTGTGCAGGTCGATGTACGTTCAGCCAAGAATAAAAGCGACGTCGTCATCCTTCTTTCTAAAGAGCGATTTCGCCATATCACGATGGATGTTGTGGGTTGGGCGCCTGAGCAAAAAAGCACTATTGGGGTTGTCATTCCTGAAGATGCTTTTTGCAGCCCGGATACACTGAGAGTTTTTGAAGAATTGCTGTTGTGGGTAGAGACGAATCATGGCAACTTTCGTGCGGTGCCAGAATCTCTTTTGAACGAAGAATGGGATGGCATTGATTTGCTTATTTTCTATGCGCCCGCCACAACGCTTTTAGGTAAACGTAAGGCGCTAGGGTTTGCTGCTTCAGGCGGTAAAATAGTCTCTTATGGTGGAACGATAGGAGTTGAAGGGGAAGAAAGAGTAGGATAAAGAGAATCGGAGCAGAGGGATTCGAACCCCCGACCTACTGCTCCCAAAGCAGCCGCGCTAGCCAAACTGCGCTATGCTCCGATTTCGCTGAAGATCATACACATAATGGTTCTTTTCAGGCAATGACTATTGCACTCTAAGTGTCTCATTGCTATGTGAAAGAAAAGGGAGAGACGACAAAATGTCTTTTACACACTTCAAATCCTACAAAGAGCTTAGCGAGCTCGCCAAGGATCCAATCGATCTTAGCGCTGATGGAGTACTTTCGCCTAAACGCGTTGATCACTTCATAGCTGAAGCTTTTGGCTTAAAACTTTTTTTCGCTACCGAACGAATCGATGAAACGGTCATGAAAGCTCTCTTTGCTCTTGCTGAGGAGACGCAAGCAGTAAAGAAGATGGAGGCGATGCAAGCAGGGGAGGTCGTGAATTTTATCGAGGGTTTTCCCTCGGAAAATCGTCCGGCGCTGCATACGGCCATGCGCGATTTTTTTGATCAACGCAATCCAGCACCTGTTGCTAACGAGGCAACAGAGCTGGCTTACAAAGAGATGGAAAAACTACGCGATTTTCTCAACAAGCTCGAAAAGCAAGGACGTTTTACCGATATTGTACAGGTGGGAATTGGTGGCTCACAGCTCGGACCTCAAGCCATCTATCTAGCCTTGCAAGCGTACCAGAAACCGCATCGCAGAGCACACTTTCTTTCTAACGTTGATCCAGATGATGGCGCTCGTGTGCTTAGGCAGCTCGATTTATCCAAAACCCTCGTTGTCGTCGTTTCAAAATCAGGAGGAACTCTAGAAACTCTGACTAATCAAGAATACGTCAAAGAGCATTTCAAACGAGCTGGCCTTGATCCAAAGCACCATATGGTCGCAGTGACAGGCAAAGGCAGCCCGATGGATGATCCCAATCAATATCTTGCTTCCTTTTATATGTGGGACTACATTGGCGGACGATACGCAGCCACATCGATGGTTGGCGGCGTCATGTTAGCCTTTACTTTGGGGATGGATCGTTTTCTCGATTTCTTGCGTGGCGCCCATACCATGGATCGCATCGCACTTTCCTCTGATCTGCAAAAAAATCTTCCCCTGATTTCAGCCTTGCTCGGCATCTGGAACCGCAATTTCCTAGGCTACAGTACCTGTGCGGTGATCCCTTATTCAGAAGCATTAGCTCGGTTTCCGGCGCATTTGCAGCAACTCGATATGGAATCAAATGGCAAGAGAATCGACAAGAAAGGGGAGGCAGTTCATTTTGAGACAGGTCCTATTATCTGGGGTGAACCCGGTACCAATGGACAACACTCATTCTTTCAATTGCTTCACCAAGGAACGACGATTGTTCCGATGGAGATCCTCGGTTTTTGCGAAAGCCAATACCGCGAAGATGTCATGTATCAGAAGACGTCAAGCCAGGAAAAACTTCTCTCCAATCTCCTAGCGCAGTCCGTTGCCTTAGCCGTTGGACAAAAAAGCGATAACCCTAATAAGGTTTTTCCGGGAAATCGACCGAATCGGATTTTATTAGCGACGCGCCTAGATCCCTTTACGATGGGTGCTATTTTATCGTATTATGAACATAAAGTAGCTTTCCAAGGCTTTATCTGGAATGTCAACTCTTTTGACCAAGAGGGAGTTCAGCTTGGCAAGATACTGGCGTTGAAATTCGTCGATCAATTCGCTGCATTACGGCAAAATAAGCAAGCAGATGTCAAAGGATTTCCTCTTGGCTATGCGTTCATGCGCCATCTTCTATAGACCTTAGTTTTGAAAGAGGTTTTATGAGATTTTGGTGCTTAGATAGGTCGTCTTCAACTGCTCGACGATCGCTTTAAATTGTTTTTTCACAGACTCTCTCTCAGACTTGCCAGCGCTGACCAGCCTTCCAAATTGTAGAGCAAGTTTTTCTCGCTCTGAGGAGCCGAGCTTTATCATCAAAGCTTTTATTTCTGATGGACTAAGACCTTCACATACGTTGAGTTGAAGATATAAAGCAGTCATAAGAAAACAAAGCCCCTCTCCTTGCCACTTATCTCCTGGAAACTGCATGCGAATATCATATTCTGGCAAAGAAACAAATTCATGGCCTGATTTCTCAGCCCATTGTTTAATCAATGTAGATAGATTGTGAAAATCAGGTCTTACTTTAGAATTCAGCGCCGATGCTCCCCAAGGGTCAAAGAGTTCTATCCTTAATCCGGTTGAGGTTTGTGTAACGAATAGAGTCATGGCATGGCCTACGTACTGGCTCTTGTACATAAAGCGTGTGTAAAGATCAATGGCAGTGACAAAAGTTTTGTGTTTCCTTTGGCAAGCTTTTATCGTATTTCCTATGTCTTTTAATAGGTTTTCCTTGAGGTAGTCGTTGTTATCGTCATCATCCGGTGGGAGCGTGAGACTGCCTGGTAAGGCTATAGATGCTACACCAAACAGCTCTGAACTCACGCGCCTTTTTTCAAAGAAAAAAAATGCATCATTCAGGTCCTCTTTTCCTTTGATACCAAAGTTTTTGCAAGTTTCAGTAATCACAAGCTGCTCTTCTTCTTTTGATTGTATATCTTGTCCTGGCAACACTAATTTAGGAAAGTCTGAGCGAGAGATTTCGCTTACGATCTTAATAAGGTCGTCCTGCAATTCTCGCGTTTTTGCAAAAGAGGGGCATTTTTCTAATTCTTGATCTAGCCTGTTTTTCTCTTTAGGTGGTACAGGAGCCACTACGGGTGTCACTGTAGGGGTAAGCGTAATTGACTTAGATGGACTTGGGTAGGTTTCTAAGGCTTTTTTCACAACCAATGGAGATAGTATTTGAGCTACTACGGGCGTTATAACCAGTGTTGTACACAGAAAAAAGGGCTCGGGGTTTTTAATAGAAGTCGTGCTCATAAAAATTCCTAAGTTTATGTTTTTATTAATTATTAATTACTATTTTACAACATTATTAATTTTAATTGAATATAATTTTTATATTAATCAAGCTATTTATCCTGATATTTTTACGGCGTTTTAAAAAACAGGATGACGCTTTCCCTCAGTTTTTTGTAACATTCTCATTTCTAGTATGTTGCGATTATTGATTTGTTTGTAATTATTGTAATGAATTCAAAATAAATTTTAATATAAGTTATTTATTATTAAAACTATCTCTTGTATTGAAAATAAATCGATTGCAAGGTAATATTTATGTCCGATTGAATATAAGGATGGCTATGGCAATTAAATGTTTGAATAAACAAAACAGCGATGTTCCGTATAATTTACATGCCAATAAATTATATTCAGAAAATAGAAGGAAAATCAGACTATTCGCATTTATTCCGAATTTATCATGAATGTTCGCGGACTTATCCAAGAAAAATCCAAAGAAAACATGACTCTCAATTAGCTTTAACTAGTAGAAGAGATTTAAGTAAGTTATTTGCTGGGGTGTCTACAAGGACGCAAAATAAAATTTTTGGCATCATATATAAGCTAGCAGGGCGGCCAAAGACATCGGACCATAAATGGGGCGAACATCATGCTTTTGATCAGCAAAAAAGATTAGGTAAAGCTGTAAAAATCGTTCTGAGTAAGGCACTAAAAAAATGTCCTTCTCTTGAAAAAGTGCAAAAACCTGGCTGTGATCTTATTAAGATCATAGATAAAACCCATAAAAATGTTAGCACAACTCTTAAAAAGGCTCCTCGTGAACGAGTAAATTACCTAGATAAGGAGTTAGAAAAATGCCCCTCTTTTACAAAAACGGGAAAATTGTCGTAGGATCTTATTAGGATCGTAACCGAAATCTCTCGTTCAGACTCTCCTAAATTAATGTTAGCAGGGCAAGATAAACAATCAAAAGAAGAAGAGCAGCAGGTAGATGCAGAGACTTGTAAAAGGTGTCCTATTAAAGTACCAGAGGATCGCTACCACCCTTATTTTTCGTTTATAAAACGCCAGGTGACTTCAGAGCTGTTTGGTGTAGCATCTATGACCTTACCCAGGCTGTTTCAGGGGCCCATTGGGTGATGACACTGAAAGCAACTGCATCAAGAAAGAGCTATTAAAAGACATAGGAAATACGATAAAAGCTTGCCGAAGGAAACAGAAAACCTTTGTTACCGCCATTGATCTTTACACAAGCTTTATGCGCGAGAGCCGGTGTGCAAGCCATGCTATGACTCTATTCATTACGCAAACTTCAACTGGATTAAGGATAGAACTCTTTGACCCTTGGGGAGCAGTAGCGCTGAATTCTGAAATAAGATCTGATTTTCGTAATCTATCCACATTGATTAAACAATGGTCTTAAGAAATCAGGCTATGAATTTGTTTCTTTGCCAGAAAATGATATTTCCATGCAGTTTTCCGGAGATAAGTGGGAAGGAGAAGGGCTTTGTTTTCTTATGACTGCTTTATATCTTCAACTCAACGTATGTGAAGGTCTTAGCCCATCAGAAATAAAAGCTTTGATGATAAAGCTCGGTTCTTCAGAGCGGGAAAAGCTTGCTCTACGATTTGGAAGACTGGTAACCGCTGGCAAGTCTGAGAGAGAGTCTGTGAAAAAACACTTTAAAACGATCGTCAAGCAATTGAGAGCGGTTTATCTAAAACCCGCGTTATCTAGGAAATAGTCTCTAACTCGACGTAACCTGAACATTGGATTGAGTAGCCAAAAGAAAGAACAAGATTATAAAAATCTATCTTTCTTCATCCTGCCCATCCTGCCGGCGTTTTGCCGATCATGCTTATCCTGTTATTTTCTATAGAACCCTGAACTTTTTCAACACCTGAAATATCTCTCATGTACAGAGAAGTTGCACATTGGGTAAAACTCGGATTCAATAGAAGCAGTTGTTCTCTCAATACGTTCGTGTGGTTGTGAAAAGATCCTTTTTCCATAGAAGAAAACAGGATGGGCATGATCGGCGAAACGCCGGCAGGATAAGCAGGATGATGAAAAATCAAAACCTAGTAACCTGAACATTGGATTGAGTAGCCAAAAGAAAGAACAAGATTATAAAAATCTATCTTTCTTCATCTTGCCCATCCTGCCGGCGTTTCGCCGATCATGCTTATCCTGTTATTTTCTATAGAACCCTGAACTTTGTCAGCAGTATGTACTCTTCCTTGCGTGACTTTAAGAACATGGCAAGGAGTGCTTTTTAAGGAATCGGTTGGTGGATGGGGTGAGGTTAGAAAAACTTGGCCGAGAACGGCGATTTTTTTTTCCAAAAATGCTTGCCTGGAGGCATCGAGATGGACAGCAAAATCGTCGATGCTAAATAAAGGGCGTGCTTCCGTTTGTTCAAAAAGACGCTGCCATTCTCCTAAGCGCACAGCGACAAGGCAAGAGCGTTTTTGTCCTTCGCTAGCATAATCCCGCGCTTCCTTGCCGCTAATGAAAAGCTCGACATCATCGCGATGAGGGCCGGTCAATGTTTGACCGAGTTGCATCTCTCGTCCGCGCAGCTTTGCCAGACGATATTGGATACGCGTAACCAGATTTTCGCTGGGGTCATTTAGCGATAGGCTTGGTTTATAACGCAAAGTAAGCTCTTCTCCTTGCGTCGATAACTCGAGGAGCGCTTTTTTTATTTTTGGCTCTAACTCCTCGATGGTTTTTTTACGTTCTTTGATCAGATAGCAGGCTGAGTGTGCCATGAGTTCTTCCCAGCTTTCAATCGCTGTGTGCTGTTTTTCGCGCAGGAGCTGGTTACGGTGCTTCATGGCTTTGATGAAGCGTATATAGTGATGGACATAAAGGGGATCGCTTTGCGCCAGATGAAAATCGAGGAAGCGGCGGCGCTCCAAAGGCGAGCCTTGAATGAATTGGATGGCCTCTGGTGTCAAGATGACATGAGGCAGCATCCCTAAAAGAGGGGAGAAGCTCCGATACGTTGTGGCATTGATGCGAAGGTACTTCTCCCTCCCATCATAACGAATTTCAATGGTTTGCGAGATCCCTTGCTTTTCCACCTCTGCTCCTAAGAGGAAAGCTTCTCTACCCAATCGGATGAGCTCTGTCAATTTGGCCGTGCGAAATGATTTCCCGGTGGAAATGAGGAAGATGGCTTCGAGGAGGTTAGTTTTTCCCTCGGCATTAGCACCATACAGGTAATTTAGGCGCGGTGAAAATTCGACAAAAGCCTCCTCGTAATTACGAAAATTCTTTAGGAAGAGGCTCTTTAGGAACATTTCTCAAACTTCTAGTCGCATCGGCATGATCACGAAAAGCGCCTTCGTCGAATCGGTAACGAGTCCGGGATTGTAGGAATCGCTAACGTCAAAGAGGACCGTTTCATCTTTGCTATGGCGTAATATATCGAGAAAATAATTGGGATTGAATGCGATGTCTAGCTTAGGGCCATGATAATTGACCGCCATACTCACTTTCCCTTCCCCAATGTCACCACTCGTGGCCGAGAGGCGGAGTTCGCCTGGCTCAAAAGTGAAACGAACGGAATTGCTTGAATCTGAAGTGAAGAGTGCGACCTGGCGCAAAAGAGAGATCAACTCTTCTCGATGTAAAGTGATCGGGGTTTCCGACTTATTGGGGATTACGCGGCCCACATCTGGATACTGTCCGGAAAGGAGTTTCGTGATCAAGGTGATATTGTCCACCTCAACACCAAACTTATCATTCGTGAGGGTCAACGTACAAGCCACTTCGGTATCATCTAAAAGGCGAATGATTTCTTCGACAGCTTTGAGGGGTACGATATAAGAAGCGTTGTGTGTTTCGGGAATCTCTACCTCAGTGTGGATTTTGGCCAAGCGTTTGCCATCTGTCCCAATCAAGGTCGTTACCCTGCCTAGGCTTTGCAAAAGGATGCCGTTGAGAATTTGGCGGCTGTCATCGCGCGCAGCAGCAAAGGCCGTGCGAGAGAGCATTTCTTTAAGCATAGCTTTAGGAATCGTAAAAGATATGCCGGCAGAGAGATCTGGCAATGCCGGGAATTCCCCTTTATGCATGCCATGGATTTTGAAATAAGAGCTTCCTGCGCGGATATGCGCGATTTCCGGGCTGGGGCATTCGATTTCGACTTGTGGGGCCGTCAACTCGCGCACGAGTTGGAAGAGCCGGCGGGCCGGTAGTGTGATGGCTCCAGGTTGCAATACCTTAGCCTCGGCTTCAGCACGCATACTGACCGTAAGATCTGTTGCGCTCATGATGAGCAGCCCGTCGATCGCTTCGATGAGAACATTGCCTAAAATAGGCAAACTAGGTTTGGCTGGCACAATGCTTTGAATTTTGCCAACAAGAGATCCAAGCTCAGCTTTTGATATTACGACTTTCATGCAGACTCTTTAAGTTTAAAGGATGTCGAAAAATTCGATTTTATAGGAAAGACTTCGGCGGTGTCAACTCGACTTTGTAATTTTTTAGGATCGAAGGCCTTGAGATATTTATTCTCGGGGGAGTTATTTAAAACAGGAAGAGGTTAGAAACCCCCTTCCTGTTTTAAATAATCTCCCAGTTCGACCCTGGGTCGAACGTTCGAGGACAAATAGACGAGGCAAGCGACCCTAAAAAGTTGCAAAGTCGAGGTCATGCTGCTGATCAAGTTCGGGTGGCAGAGCCTATAATTTACTCATTTCCGTTGCTGCGATAGGCGCGATCGATGGTGCGTTTATGTTCGCGTTCCTTAAGAGCAGTACGCTTATCATGCAGTTTTTTTCCTTTGGCTGAGGCGATTTTGACTTTGACGATGCCATCTTTTAGATACATAGCAAGAGGGATCAGCGTTAACCCCTTTTCACGAGTTAAGGCATCGAGTTTGTGAATCTCGCGTTTGTGCAAAAGAAGCTTGCGTGTTCTTCGTTCTTCATGGTTGTGGATATTGCCAAAGCGATAGGGGGCGATGGAGGAGTTTTTGAGAAATACCTCGTTTTTATTGACCAATACATAAGCATCCTGAAGACTTCCGCCATGATTTCTCAGCGACTTGATTTCCGTGCCGAGCAGAACGATCCCAGCTTCAAAAGTGTCGAGGATTTCATAGTCATGAAATGCTTTACGATTGGTTGCAAGTTCGTTGTCTGACTTTTTTTTATCCTTGGACATACTAATGACCAAAAACAGAATGGCCGAAAGCAGTGATTTTGAAACAACGCTCCCCATTCCATTTTCCAATGGAAACGATGCCAGTTTCAAAGAGCCAATCGTGGATGACAGCACGAATTAGGCAAAGCTGAGACTCGGTATAGTCAGGACGGGCATATTTCCATTGACGGCCTTGTTTTTTTAAGGTGATGGCAGGCTCGTCGTTGAATGAAACAAGTGCGCCCTTTACGACTTCTTCGAGTTTGACCCAGCCTGCATTTAGAACGCGTTGAATGCTCTTTTCAGCTTCTCGAACGGATTTATCGATCAATGCAGGCTCTGGCAGTTCTTCGGAAATCAGGCGATTCAAGGAATGCCGATAGAGGAATATCGCTTTTTCCGCATCTTCCATGGCAAGCCATGCTTGAGCATGCGGTGTTGCAGAAAACTCCCCATCGCATAAATCCCCTAGCTTAAGAAGGCGCAGTTTAAGAATCAGGCGGGAGAAGTAGCGTTGGTCTGCAGCTTGGTCCAAATTGAGTTCGAGTTGTTTTGCAATAGCCACGCTTGTTGCCTTAGAAGAGGGGAGATAAAGAGTGTCCTGCTCTTTCAGACTGATCGGTTTTAGTTTAGCTAATTTCAGGACATGTGTCATATCATGCACAAAAGAAAAATCATGGGCTCTGAATGGGACGATTTCTTCTTCCTCTAAAATAGGGAATGGCTGAGTAGCACGCAAGAATGTCAAGTATTCATACCATTCATCAAAGGGAGTGACGATCTCCTTCCATTGATTGTCTATTTTTTCGTAGCGAAGACAGGCGATAAAACTAAACTCTAAAAGAAGCATCGTTTCTTCAAACTGCTCTCGGTCCATATGGTAACGATCGATAATTTCACGACCGGAAAGTTTGAGCTTGGGCGAAGAGAAAAGCTCTTTTACTAACGGGGTAAGGTGGGTGTGGTGAGCATAGAAATCTTGAAGATAACGATAGTAGGCATGCGGCGTGGAGAGATAGCGCTCGATGATCGACTCAAAAATATTGTTCGAAGTGCGCGGAACGGAATACCAGGTAGGGAGAACATGGATAGGGACTTTGCGAAGGAGGCTTAAGAGATATTCAACCCCCGGCTTAAAATCGTCCTCAAATTTCTGCATCTGTGTTTCAAAATATTTACGGATATCCTTGTCTACTTCGACCTGATCGCCATCGATGCTGAGAAGACCTGTTTTGCTCAGGTTGACGAGGATTTCCGCAAGCGCGCTTTCTTCGAGCTCGAGAGAACGAGCCATCTTGCTGATGGCAAAGTGAACCGGGCTAAAGAGCAATTCTTCCAAGACCACGACATCGAGATGAGAAAAACGGGACATGAGTAAACGATTCTCTAAGTCACGACGATAGTCGTAATCGGATAGAACAATTTTGGTTTTACGCTGTGTCTGCAAATCTAACATGAATAGCCCCCGCCAAGGAGCATAGTCGAGGAGAACTATTACCGCAACCACTCATCTCTAGGAGCGAAAACTTTACGGAGAAATTGGAAATCGTTATACTAACGTCCCATATTCGACAGCCTTTCTCTGAAAGGCTAACTAAAACCAAGATTTAAAGTCATTTTTCTCAAATGAGGTTTATTATCTTAGTTCAAAGCAATTAAAGATTTTTTTAACCTCCCAGACTGGAGACGGTCTCTAACACGCAAGAATTAACTATGGAAAAGCCCAAATACGATCATCGGCGCATTGAAGCAAAATGGCAGAAATATTGGGAAGATCGCAAGACGTTTCAGGCGACCATCGACTTGAAGAAGCCCAAATACTACGTGCTCGACATGTTTCCTTATCCTTCCGGAGCGGGGCTTCATGTCGGCCACGTCACCGGATACACGGCAACGGACATCATCGCGCGTTACAAAAGGCAAAAAGGATTCAATGTTCTTCATCCAATGGGATGGGATAGTTTTGGTTTGCCCGCTGAACAATATGCGATCCGCACAGGCACCCATCCTGCTGTGACAACACAGGCGAACATCGATACCTATAGGCGGCAGTTGAAATCCTTAGGCTTTAGCTATGATTGGGACCGTGAACTTGCGACGAGCGATGCAACTTACTACAAGTGGACACAGTGGATTTTTACTAAGCTCTATGAAAAAGGCTTAGCTTATGAGGCAACAGCACTTGTCAATTTTTGCCCTGCTCTGGGAACTGTACTGGCGAATGAAGAGGTAGAGAACGGTAAATCCAAGGAAGGGGGATATCCCATCGAAAGGAGACCTCTTCGTCAATGGATCTTGCGTATTACCGCTTATGCTGATCGTTTAATCCAAGATCTCGATCTGATCGATTGGCCAGAATCATTGAAGAAGTTGCAGATTCATTGGATTGGCCGCAGTGTCGGCGCTAAAGTCGATTTTACCGAAACGAAAACAGGGGAGTCGATTACCATCTTTACAACATGTCCTGATACGTTGTTTGGAGCGACATTCCTCGTTCTTTCTCCTGAGCACCCCCTCATCGATAAAATCGTGACAAGAGAGCAAAAGAGCGTCGTACACAAGTATCAAAAAGAGGCAGCTGCGAAAAGCGATTTGGAACGCACAGACTTGGCCAAGGAAAAATCGGGTGTTTTCACAGGCGCTTATGCTAGAAACCCCGTTAACGACGAAGAGATTCCCATCTGGATAGCTGATTACGTGCTCATGGGGTATGGAACAGGCGCGATCATGGCTGTTCCCGCACATGATGAACGCGACTTTGCGTTTGCCCAGCAATTTGACCTCCCCATCTCCGTTGTGATCGAGCCAGATCTTAAAAGCCACTCCGAAACGATTCCTGAAGGGATGACCGGACAGGAGGTCTTCAATGAAATCATGGCAGGAAAACGATGCTGGACTCTCGGAGGTAAAATCATCAACAGCCCACCCATCAATGGCTTGGACGTAGCGGAAGCGAAAAAAACGATGACTGCGTGGCTGGCAGAAAAAGGATTTGGAAAAGAGACAGTCAACTATCGCCTACGCGATTGGCTTTTTTCAAGACAACGTTATTGGGGAGAACCATTCCCCGTCCTTCACTTTGAAGATGGCACGAAACGGATACTCGACATTGATGAACTTCCCCTCCTTCCTCCAGAGATCATCGATTATAAACCTTCTGGGGATGGGCAGAGCCCTCTCGCAAAAGTCAAAGAGTGGGTTGAGATCTCCGATCCAGTTACAGGGAAAAAAGCCAAACGGGAAACGAATACCATGCCGCAATGGGCTGGCTCCTGCTGGTATTATCTCCGTTTTACCGATCCCCATAACACCGATGCCGCGTGGAGTCCCGAAGCTGAACACTATTGGTTGCCGGTCGATCTTTATGTAGGTGGTGTTGAACATGCAGTCTTGCACCTCCTCTATGCGAGATTTTGGCATAAGGTGCTCTACGATTGCGGCTATGTGACCACTTTAGAGCCATTCCAGACGTTGCGCAATCAGGGATTGGTCCATGCAAACTCTTATCGCCTTCCGCAAGGCGGCTATGTTTCTCCGGAGGAGGTCATCGAAAACAATGGCCGGTTTTTTCAGATAGGGACCAATGCTGAACTCCAGATGCAGGTCGATAAGATGTCTAAATCCAAGCTCAACGGAGTAACACCTGATGAGATGATCGAAGACTATGGCGCTGATGCGCTGAGATTGTACGAAATGTTCATGGGACCCTTTGAAAAGGAGAAAATCTGGAATACCGAAGCCGCCACAGGATGCAAACGGTTTTTGAACCGTTTTTACGATCTCATCTTTTCTGATAAAGTGATCGACGAAGAAGAGCCAGAGGCGATGAAATTAGCATATAGATTAGTCCATGGAGTTGAGCGCGATATCGAAGTGATGCAGTTCAATACTGCGATTGCCAAGATGATGGAATTCATGAATGCTTTCCAACCGCTGCCAGCCCATCCGCGCCAAGCTTTGAAGATGTTGACACTGGCGCTAGCTTCGCTTGCGCCTCATATCGCAGAGGAGGCTTGGGAACATCTCGGCGGCCAAACGACGTTGGCCTATGAGCCCTTCCCGCAAGCCGATCCCGCCTTCCTCTATGATGACATGGCGCTGATCGTCGTACAAGTCAATGGCAAAATGCGTGGGAAATGGATGCTGCCAAAGGATAAAAATCAGGAAGAGATCCTCACTTTTGTTCGCGAGCAGTCCCAAATTGTCAAACATATCACTGGCCATGTGGAGAAAGTGATTTGGGTTCCTGGAAAGCTTCTGAACTTCGTAGTCGTCGATGCTTAAGGTACTGTATAATTTTGCAGTCCTTTGCTTGAGCGTTGTTTGGCTGCCTAGGTTATTTAGAAGCAAGTACAAGAGTTCGCTGAAAGCAAGGCTTGGCCTGGTCCTTCCCCAAATCGATGAGACGAAAACTGGTCGTCTCATTTGGATTCATGCGGTGTCTATGGGCGAGACAAAAGCTGCTGCTGCCCTTGTCAAAGAACTGCGCCTGCATCAGCCTGATTTGCGCATCGTTGTATCGACTGTAACAGAGACTGGCCAGGAAGAGGCCAAACGTTCCATGCCCGATGTCGAAGGCTACTTCTTTTTACCGCTGGATTTTTCATGGACTATTCGGCGGGTTGTCAAACAACTCAAGGCATCAGCTCTTATTCTTGTAGAAGGGGAGTTGTGGTACAATCTCGTCGATGAAGTAAAGCGCGGAGGCGGCGTTGTGGCCTTGATCAATGGCAAGATTTCCGAACGATCGGCTAAACGTTTTGCCCTAGTTCCATGGTTTACCGAACCTCTTTTCGCTTCCTTTAGCATACTTTGCCTGCAAACAGAGGAGTATCGCAATGCTTTTGAAAAACTCGGCGTTTCTCCTCATAAACTCTTTGTCACGGGCAATTTGAAATTTGATATGAGCGTAAAAGAACCCTCCGCACAAGAAAAAGAGGCGCTTCAAAAAAGTCTTGGCTTGCAGAAGGGAGATTTTGTCGTCGTTCTAGGATCGACGCATGAAGGGGAAGAGACGGCGCTGCTTGACGCCCTGATCCCTCTTTTTGAGAAAATCCCTCAATTGAAAGTTCTCCTTGTTCCTCGACATCCCGAGCGTTTTTCCCGAGTTAAAGAGATCCTCCGCGCCAAAAATCTCCGTTTTGACAGCTTTTCTGAAGCAAAGGCGACTGGCGCGCCTATCGTGCTCATCGATACGATGGGCAAGTTGATAGCCTGTTTTCAACTGGCTGACATCGGTATTGTAGCAGGATGCTTTGTCCCTGGTATTGGAGGACATAATCTTTTTGAGCCAGCAGCCTGCGGCCTGCCAGTGCTTTTTGGGCCCTTTGCCTTTAAGCAGCAAGCTTATGCAGATGCCCTCATAGCGGCCCGCGGAGGCATTTCTCTCCCTGCTGAACAGATTGGAGAAAAAATCCTTCAATTGTTCCAAGCGAGTTCCTTTCGCCAGGCCCTTGGGAAAGCTGCCCTACAACTCGTCCAAAACTCGATGGGTGCTGCAAAAAAAACTGTGGAACTTCTTGTAGCTAAATCAGTCACATGATATAGTCGGTCCTTCTTTTAGGCAATCTGCCTGACGCGGGGTGGAGCAGTGGTTAGCTCGTTGGGCTCATAACCCAAAGGCCGGAGGTTCGAATCCTTCCCCCGCTATTTTTCTTTTCAGGGCGGTATAGCTCAGCTGGTTAGAGCAGCGGAATCATAATCCGTTTGTCGTTGGTTCGAGTCCGACTACCGCTATTTTTTAAAAATCGTAGATTTTTCAAAAATTGTGGTAGAGCAAGCCAACAGTTTGGCTTGCGTTCGTGACTCGAAGTGAAGCGCCCTGCGTGGCGTGAACCGGCGGGTAGCCCGGAGTCCGACTCTTTCTCTATGTTTTCATCTTTTCAAAAATTGTGGTAGAGCAACACAACAGTTTGGCTTGCGTTCGTGACTCGAAGTGAAGCGCCCTGCGTGGCGTGAACCGGCGGGTAGCCCGGAGTCCGACTCTTTCTCTATGTTTTCATCTTTTCAAAAATTGTGGTAGAGCAACACAACAGTTTGGCTTGCGTTCTTGACTCGAAGTGAAGCACCCTACGTGGTGCGAACCGGCGGGTAGCCCGGAGTCCGATTCTTTTTCTATGTTTTCATTTTTTCAAAAATTGTGGTAGAGCAAGCCAACAATTTGGGTCGTGTTCGCGACTCGATGAAATGTGACTATTTTTATGGCAACTATTGGTAAGCCGACGCGCATACTCTGTATTTTTTTTCCTGCTGTGTTAAGCTTTCTCATGGAGAGAAAGGTGTATAAGAATCTTTTCCCACATTCTTATTAGCGAAAAGGTACTCAAGCATATATGCACCTACTTGATAGGTAACATAACAGATATGATAGGTGGATGTTAAGCTTGTCTGGGAGCTGAGTCATTTCTCCAGAAACACCTTTACCACTCAACCAATCCACAGTCAAAGAAAAACCCTATAATCGGTCTTAAAGTACTCAGCCAGCCTCTTTGCCATTTCCTTGCCAATAGGTCGCTTCCCGTTCTCCATTTCGCTAATGTGATGCTGGCTAATACCAAGAGCTGTGGCTAATTCTTTTTGAGTAACCTCTTCTTTGGATCGGTTTCCTTTAAGAGCAAGTCCTCCCTCAGAATACTTATCGATCAAGTCCTTAAATGACGTCTTCCAAGGAATGCTTCTCTCTACAACCTTCTTGCGAGCAACTTTTTTGTTCCTCGCAATTCTAGTACGGTGCACCTTCGTGTGTGCCGACATAAAACACCTCTATCTTTCTGTTTAGTCAGAAATACAAGGTCCTAATGAAGAACAGAATTCAAGGGCCCAATCCGCTAACTGGTGCAGATTGTTTTTCACAGCCGGGTTTTTGACGTGCGGGATCCAGTTTTCAGTAGTAATTTGATCGCTAATAACCACTAGGGTAAGAGTTTGGAGTTGCTTATCATGGCCGATTGCATACAGAGTTGCTGCTTCCATCTCTACCAGGCTACATCCTGCTTCAGAGACTCTGCAAACATCTTCAACACTTTCGCGAAAAAGAGCTGCAAAGCTCCAGGCCATTCCCGAATGAAACTGTGGTAACGATCGTGCTTTCACAAAGCTTTCCCACTCCATTATCATCTGCTCATCCGCTTCAGCTACATTCTTCCCTTGAGGAAGATAGTGATGGGCAACGCCATCTTCAGCAAGAGCTTTTGGACAGAGGACAAAATCAGCGATGGCGTGAGAATTCATTAAACTGCCAGCAGTCCCAACAGCAATAAATCGTTTAGTTCCTAACGCAATGAGCTCTTCGATTTTAATTGCAAGTCCTGGCGCTCCTACTCCCCAATCTCCCAAGATTCCAACTTTGCCGTCATCTCGTACATGAAAATGAGACACAGCAGGGGAAGCCTTGAATTCGGGGTGATTCTTTAGCAGATATTGCATAGTAGAGTTCTGATAGCTCACTAAGACCGTTTCCGGAGCTTTGAAATCTTCCGCAAGATGGCCCAGGGACCTCTTATGGTTCAGCAATTTTTCTGCCGTAACAATTGGCTCTTTATAACAATATAATCTTGTCATCAGTGTAATAAAAATTATTGCAAACTTTTTCATGGATAGAATTTACGAAAACTATGCGGACACTTATTATCTAGTATGGTTGAATTCATTTGCAACTATGCCTTTTTGTCTGTCCAGAGTAATGCATGTGTTTAAAATTCAATTTACCATGATTTTCTGACAAAAATTCTGACATTTCAACCAATCCACTTTCAACTTGAAGGTGTCATTATGCCAGAACTATTTATCAGGATTCCATGAGTTTGTGCTATATTGCAGTTCGCTGGAGGATAGACCAAGTGATTACAGGAGGCTTCCTATCCGTTTCAATTGTCAAATCTTTTTCATCAGAAAGCCCTGGCATCGTCGTTGCGAATGTGAATGATTTCGAGGGAAACTATCAAACAACCCTATAAAGGGAAGGATTTTGTTACCTATACCTTAGAACTACTGACAGATTTACCGATCGCGGCTAACCAACAAACCCATGATAAAACCCTAACTATTAAGGATTAGGTGGTTACGGCAATTTTTTAGTGTTATTTTTTATTTTACTCATTGCATTGAGTGAAATCTCTCAATTTTTTGAGTAAAAAAGAGATTGGGTAAGAAGTTATGGTGGAAGGAGTTATGAAAAAACGACCGATTTTTACATATCTAGTCGAGCGTTTCTTAGAGCCTCGTAGGTTTATTCAGGTACTGCTTGGACCAAGGCAGGTAGGTAAAACAACGCTTGCGTTGCAGGTAGCTAAGGCAATTGGAAAACCTTCACATTAGACATCTTGCGTAACCTCATTTGTTTACTAAAACCGTTCTTTTTTCGCGGATTTTTCTCGCACTCATTCAACCACTCTTTGGAGTGGCTTCGCTCGCTTGATCCGAAACTGCAAAGCAGTTTCTAAAAATCGGCGAAAAAACCTCCGATTTTTTCAAGCAAAGCAGGTTACGCAAGATGTCTATTATATCTCGGCAGATCTAGCAACTTTGCAAAACGTGGCGTGGATCCAGCAACAATGGGAAGTTGCAAGAAATAAAGTGGAGTCAGCTCGGGGCGGATTACTAATTATCGACGAGGTGCAAAAGATTCCGAATTGGTCTAATGCGATTAAAGCCCTATGCGATCACGACACACGCAATAAGGTTGATTTATCGGTAATGATCCTTAGCTCCTCTCCTTTATCAAATTTTATATCCAGCTAATCAGATTAGACATAAGGCCCATCCCTGGCCCACAAAGAAGCTAAAAAAGAGGGGAAAAGGCTAATAGTGGCAGTTGGCGGAAAGCGCCGATTTACGGTAAGCTATAGCTGTAAATAACAACCGCTATTTTTTTTCTCCGAATAAAAAAATGAAGAGGTGCTATTGCGCACCTATGTCTTATTTTGGCGATGCCATCCCATCACTCAGCATTTGAAGAAAAGCCATTTCTCGCGGTAAGATTGAGATGTGAGCAATGCACAGGATATGTGGCGGGCTAAATAAAATCTCAATGAGATAGCATGTCCTTAGAATCTATATTATTATCTGATAGTCGAAGCGACTTGATAAACCCTCGGGAATTTTGGCCAGCGTATCCTGATATTGCAATGAAGGTGACGGAGCTAGTTGGCAGCGAAGATATCCGTAATAAGATCCCTATTGTACCAATAGAAGACTTCTTTCGAATAAATTGCTTGAAGCAGGTAGCTGTCAAAAAAATCCAATTTCCGATCGTTATTGGTTTTGACAACAATGGGCGCTTTCCAGGCATTTTAATTGCTTATAAAATTAAATCTATTTCCATTCCTAAATGCAGTTGTTTTAATTCTGTAATTAAAAAAGACGTAGAGCTGATTTCTATTATCCAAAAAACAAAAGGCTCTAAGATTTCCATCAATTCTGAACAAGCAAGCTTTGGCCCAGGTGCAGCCCATCCATCCGAAGTCTTTAAATGTTTGCAAAAATTTTTTAATAGTGAACCTACCTTCCGAAGTAAAAAACATCCTGCCTTAGAGTATTGGTCTTTTTACAATCCAACTCAAGTTATGTTAGATACAGAGTGAGTAAAAGGAGCTCACCCTCTCTCGAAAACAGGGGGTGCTGTACCAGCTTTCTTAAGCTCTCTTGCTTTTTCTTTAACATGGATATTACTTGCGGCTTTTGTGCTCTTTTCCGTCTGTAAATGATGGAAATACTGTGTCCATAGATTCTGAATCTAACGCTATAATTGCAGCCTTTCTTTGGTGGCTGATGGAATTACATGCACTGAGGTAACTGGTAATATCCTTTGCATTTTTTAGGACCTGTGCCAAGTCAGCATGGGTTTCTAAGAAAGATTGTTTTTCGGATGGGTTTTCTATGCGGTAATATTCTTCTGCATCATCTAGCAGTTTATTAAATCTTTCATCGATTGCCGAAACAGCATTAGCATGTTTCTTAGCCAAATAGGCTCTCCAATGTTCTGATCGAGATAATAGATCCTTATCACTAAGAGCAGCGATTTCTTTGCATGCCTTAGTAAGCATATTCTGGTTCACTCCTGACATCGCCTGATAGAGCATGCCATGAGTAGAGATTGGAAGATCGAGCGCTCTTGTTAACGCAATATGATAATGCAAGATTGTTTCGATCTCATCGCCCAATCCTCTTTCCTGCGCAATTTTTTTTGCATGCTCGCGTAATTGTTCATAGCGCTCTACTCGAACTAAAAGCTTACGAAGCTCTGGTTCAGATTGAATTTGATGGATATGCCATTGAATTTCGATATCATTGAATAGGATAAGCACTCGATCTCCGCACGTCGTAAGTCCCTCACTGATGAGCGCTAGCATTTTTTCTTTGAATTCTGCATTTTTACAAGCAAGCCGAAGCATCCTCTCCACACGAAGGACGACATTTCTTTTCGAAGCAGGGGTTCCATTTCGATAATCGTTTGTGTCACGAAGCCTTCTTAAATAATGCTTCAGGTTATTTTTATCGCCGTCGCTAAGAGTGAGCAATGGTTCAAAATGAGTTTGAGCATTTGTATCGGTAATCGGTGGGCGAAACTCCCCAAGCGCGGTTGGATACATCTCTTCGAATTCATCAGACCATCCACGCAGCCTTTGCTCTAGGGTCTGTGCCTCTTCTCCCGGTAAAACGTCATCTCCAATGTCATCTTCAATAGACATATGGACAGTAGGCCCTTGACCTGGATGCTGTAATCGGTGCTCTTGAAGGCGTTGCTGGAATGCAGCAGCATACTCAACAGAGAAACGATTCTCGGCCGCAAAAACAACACTATCTCGTGGTAAACGTAAAATAGAGTCATGCAGGGTTGTAAGTTGATTACGTGCTAGAACAAGCCTTGTGAGCGCGGGGGTATGGCTTAGGTCCGGAGGAGCTGTAAGTTGATTGCCTTGTAGATTAAGCTCTGTGAGCACGGGGGTATGGCTTAAATTTGGAGGAGCTGTAAGATGATTGCCTTCTAGATTGAGCCTTGTGAGCGCGGGGGTATGGCTTAGGTCCGGAGAGACTGTAAGATGATTGTGTCCTAGACTAAGCCTTGTGAGCGCGGGGGTATGGCTTAGGTCCGGAGAGGCTGTAAATTCATTGCCTTCTAGATCAAGCTCTGTGAGCGCAGGGGTATGGCTCAAGTTAGGAGGAGCTGTAAGTTCATTGTATCCTAGATCAAGCCATGTGAGCGCGGGGGTATGGCTTAAGTTCGGAGGAGCTGCAAGTTGATTGATTCCTAGATAAAGCCTTGTGAGCGCTGGGGTATGGCTTAAGTCCGGAGGAGCTGTAAGTTGATTGATTCCTAGATAAAGCCTTGTGAGCGCGGGGGTATGGCTTAGGTCCGGAGAGACTGTAAGTTGATTGCCTCCTAGATCAAGCGTTGTGAGCGAAGGAGTATGGCTTAGGTTCGGAGGAGTTGTAAGTCGATTGACTCCTAGATAAAGCTCTGTGAGCGCGGGGGTATGGCTTAGGTCCGGAGGAGTTGTAAGTCGATTGTTTCTTAGATTAAGCGTTGTTCTCAAAGAATTATAATAAGCTTTTTGTGTGCTGTAAAGTACAAGACCTATGGACAGGGCGAGCGAAGCAGCGCGTGCGGTTCGCGCTATAGGTCCGCTCTGATTTCTCAGACGTTCAGACAATGCCATAAATCCAATTCCCATTAGCATCGTCGATGGATTGATTTTTGATATAAAACTCATATAAAAACCAATTGTTATATTACAAATTAATATAAGTTATATAACAAATCTTCGATTCATACTAGAGAAATCGAAACCACATGAAAATCTCTATTGGCTCTAGGTATTAGACATCTTGCGTAACCTGCTTTGCTTGCTAAAATCGTTCTTTTTTCGCGGATTTTTCTCGCACTCACTCAACCACTCTTTGGAGTGGCTTCGCTCGCTTGATCCGAAACTGCAAAGCAGTTTCTAAAAATCGGCGAAAAAACCTCCGATTTTTTCAAGCAAAGCAGGTTACGCAAGATGTCTAATGGTCTCTCGCTCCAGACAAGAATTTCGAGGAGCCTTCTTGTCAAAAACCCAATTCATCATGTTGTTTCGGTATACTTGCGGCTTTTGTGCTCTTTCCCGTCTGTAAATGATGGAAATACTGTATCCATAGATTCTGAATCTAACGCTATAATTGCAGCCTTTCTTTGGTGGCTGATGGAATTACATGCACTGAGGTAATTGGTAATATCCTTTGAATTTTTTAGGATCTGTGCCAAGTCAGCATGGGTTTCTAAGAAAGATTGTTTTTCGGATGGGTTTTCCATGCGGTAATATTCTTCAGCGTCATCTAGCAATTTATTAAATCTTTCATCGATTGCCGAAACAGCATTAGCATGTTTCTTAGCCAAATAGGTTCTCCAATGTTCTGATCGAGATAATAGATCCTTATCATTAAGAGCAGCGATTTCTTTGCGTGCCTTAGTAAGCATATTCTGGGTCACTCCTGACATCGCCTGATAGAGCATGCCATGAGTAGAGATTGGAAGATCGAGCGCTCTTGTTAATGCAATATGATAATGCAAGATTGTTTCGATCTCATCACCCAATCCTCTTTGCTGCGCAATTTTTTTTGCATGCTCGCGCAATCGTTCATAACGCTCTACTCGAACTAAAAGCTTACGAAGCTCGGGTTCAGATTGAATTTGATGGATATGCCATTGAATTTCGATATCATTGAATATGATAAGCACTCGATCTCCACACGTCGTAAGTCCCTCACTGATGAGCGCTAGCATTTTTTCTTTGAATTGTGCATTTTCACAAGCAAGCCGAAGCATCCTCTCCACACGAAGGACGACATTTCTTTTCGAAGCAGGGGTTCCATTTCGATAATCGTTTGTGTCACGAAGCCTTCTTAAATAATGCTTCAGGTTATTTTTATCGCCGTCGCTAAGAGTGAGCAATGGTTCAAAATGAGTTTGAGCATTTGTATCGGTAATCGGTGGGCGAAACTCCCCAAGCGCGGTTGGATACATCTCTTCGAATTCATCAGACCATCCACGCAGCCTTTGCTCTAGGGTCTGTGCATCTTCTTCCGGTAAAACGTCATCTTCAATAGACATATGGACAGTAGGCCCTTGATCTGGATGCTGTAATCGGTGCTCTTGAAGGCGTTGCTGGAATGCAGCAGCATACTCAGCAGAGAAGCGATTCTCGACCGCAACAACAACACTATCTCGTGGTAAACGTAAAATAGAGTCATGCAGAGCTGTAAGTTGATTGCCTCTTAGATCAAGTCTTGTGAGCGCAGGAGTACGGCTTAAGTTCGGAGGAGTTGTAAGTTGATTGACTTCTAGACTAAGCCTTGTGAGCAAAGGGGTATGGCTTAAGTCTGGAGGAGCTGTAAGTTGATTGCTTCTTAGATCAAGCTCTGTGAGCGCGGGGGTATGGCTTAGGTCCGGAGGAGCTGTAAGTTGATTGCTTCCTAGATCAAGCTCTGTGAGCGCAGGAGTACGGCTTAGTTCCGGAGAGGCTGTAAGTTGATTGCTTCCTAGATTAAGCGTTGTGAGCAAAGGGGTATGGCTTAGTTCCGGAGAGGCTGTAAGTTGATTGCCTCCTAGATCAAGCTCTGTGAGCAAAGGGGTATGGCTTAGGTCCGGAGGAGCTGTAAGTTGATTGTGTCCTAGATCAAGCCTTGTGAGAGCAGGGGTATGGTTTAGGTCCGGAGGAGTTGTAAGTTGATTGACTGCTAGATCAAGCCTTGTGAGCGCGGGGGTATGGCTTAGGTCCGGAGGAGCTGTAAGTTGATTGCCTGCTAGATCAAGTCTTGTGAGCAAAGGGGTATGGCTTAGGTCCGGAGGAGCTGTAAGTTCATTGTATTCTAGATCAAGCTTTGTGAGCAAAGGGGTATGGCTTAGGTTCGGAGGAGTTGTAAGTCGATTGACTGCTAGATTAAGCTCTGTGAGCATAGGGGTGTAGCTTAGATCTGGAGGAGTTGTAAGTCGATTGTTTCTTAGATTAAGCGTTGTTCTCAAAGAATTATAATAAGCTTGTTGTGTGCTGTAAAGTACAAGACCTATGGACAGGGCGAGCGAAGCAGCGCGTGCTGTTCGCGCTATAGGCCCGCTCTGATTTCTCAGATGTTCAGACAATGCCATAAATCCAATTCCCATTAGCATCGTCGATGGATTAATTTTTGATATAAAACTCATATAAAAACCAATTGTTATATTACAAATTCATATAAATTATATAATAAAATCGTGAATTCATACAAGAAAAAATCGAAACCACTTCAAAATCTCTCTTGATTCTAAGAAGAAAAGAGCTGAGAATCGGCGAAAAAAATAAAAAATCTCATTGACATCTGTAGATGTTCCTTTTAGAGATACAAGATTAAAAGAGGAACTTTATGATAAAAATATTTCTTTATTCTCAATTAATAGCTATACCATTTCTCTTGGCGGCAAAGTGCGAAATAGATAATGCGCTCAACCCCTTTAAGAGATACTTGGAGTGGGGGACATACGAGGGGCAAGACTGGTCCTCTTTCTCTACCCTTCCTCAATCGCGATACGAAACGTTCAAGGCTGCCTTCGAGTATTTGGTTCGCCATAACGGAAAGGTCGTGGTTGAATTAGGTACATCACGAAGCTTTACACATGGCGGCCTTCCTGGATGCGGTAGCGATGATCGCGAATTTTGGACCTCTGATCACCCTGAAAACTGGGATTGGGGAGCGGGTTTTTTCACGCGAATGGCCGCTACAGCTTTACAAGCATCCCAAGTTCAGATCCATACGGTGGATATCTCACGTTCTCATATCAATCGCTGCAAGATCATGACAGAAGAGTTTAACAAGAGCATCGTTTATCATGTTGCTTCTTCTCTTGATTTTCTGCGAAATTGCTCATTTCCTGATGGTATCGATCTTCTCTATTTAGATACCGGTGATATAACGCCGATTGAACCTACCGCACAATTGCAACTCGAGGAAGCTAAAATGATTGTTGAGCGCAATCTTATGGCGACTTATGGCGTGATTTTGATTGACGATGTCAGAAATCAAACGCCTTGGAAATTTGGTGAAACCTCAACTTTGGGCAAAGCTAAATACTCCCTTCCTTTTTTGCTGGATCATGGTTTTGAGATCATAATGGATGAATATCAAGTACTTCTCAGGAAGAAGCCAGAAGAGGAGTAAGCTTGAACTGGAAGCACTCTGAGGTTGTGAAAAAATTAGAATTCAAGCGATTTTGATGAGATTTTTCGATAGATTTCAAAATTCATCCCTTCCCTAAACGTTCCTCGTACCGTTGTGGGAAGCGATGAATTTTGAAAGATGCGAAAAAGCTCGCAAAAGCGCTTTGAATCTCTATTTTTTCACAACCTCTCTGTACACGACAAAAATTTCATGCGTTCAAGACGTTGCTGAGGGATTTTGCTATAGAGAAAACAGGATAGGCATGATCGGCGAAACGCCGGCAGGATGGACAGGATGAAGAAAGATAGATTTATCCCATCTTCTCTATCCTGTCCATCCTGCCGGCGTTTCGCCGATCATGCCTATCCTGTTTTTTCTTATGGAAAAAAAGCTATCTTCACAACCTCATGAATGCTTACAAATTTTGTCGTGTACAGAGCTGGAAGAAGTATATCAGGTTAATAGTGCGTCGAGTGCCTTTTTATAGTCTGGTTCTTGCGTAATCTCTTGAACCAGTTCGTGGTAGACAACTTTTTCGTTTTTATCGACAACAAGCACAGCACGAGAAGCCAGCCCAGCAAGCGGACCATCAACAAGCAGCACTCCATAGCTCGTCGCAAAATCTTTAGAGCGCATCATCGATAAGGTTAAGATGTTCTGAAGATCTTCGCTACCGCATATGCGTTTTTGTGCAAAGGGCAAATCTGCTGATACGACGAGGACCAAGATCTCGGGGTGCTGTTTGACAGCTTCGTTAAATTTTTTAGACGAAAGAGAACAGACGGCCGTATCGAGGCTCGGTACGATGGAAATGAGTTTTCGTTTGCCATGAAAATCATGTAGAGAATGATCTTTGAGGTTGCTGTCTGTGAGGACGAAATCGGGAATTTTGCTGCCGATTTTTGGTAATTCTCCATTCGTATGTACGATCGTTCCCTTAAGTTTCACGTTAGCCATAGTAAGTAGTCCTTTTTCAGTAGCACTGCGTCCGTTATGAACCGGTTCATCATAGTCTATTAGGAATTTTTTTGAGAAAAGAATTGTTTTTAAATGTAAAGGTTCGGTAAAAGCTTTTGCAAAGATTACTTAAACCTATACGCGTGTGCGCAAGAACTCTTTCAAGGATCTTTGTAAAAAGGTCAAGGCTGCCTGGCCTCAACCCGGCGATAAGGAATTGGGAGGTAAATCGCTATTTCGGCAAGTGGCGTTTCTTCGTAGCTTTTCCAACTTAAAACGGTTTTTCAGTCCCTGTAAAGAACCGATCTCTTTGACACCAGCCATCCAATGCATCGATGAGAAACAAGCAAAAGGCGAGGTGGCCAATGTTTGTCGCTGCTCTTTAGATGCCCGCCATTATCATTTAATGATTCATGGGGAAGCCTTGGCAAGGAGGCATATGGGCAAAAAGCGATTTTATGTCTGCAAACATAGAGAAAAAGAAATAGCTATCATGCATCTCAAGAGGATTCACTGGCTGCAAGCCTGTTTGAGGAAACGTAACATTATGCAAGTACGTCTCGATGACACCCATGCCCCTTATGATTTGATGCACCCCAATATCGTCGTTGAAAAAAATTGTTCCCTTACGCGAATTACCCCTTTTAACAAGCATTAGACATCATGTCTATTAATAGCATACCCGCAATAACCGGTTGCGAGCGTTTTGGTGAATCGAAAACGAAATGCATTACTAACGCGTCCATAGCGCAAAAGTTCCCACCACGCGGTTTGGCGAATAACCGGGCGTAGCCCATTCCACTCTTTGCTAATAAGGCCATGTGTTTTTAGCATTTTGTCTAGTTCGCGCGGCTTGATGAAGCAAGAATAAACATGAAGGTTTTCAGGAGTATTGTCTATGCACCATTCTACGCCTTTGATGACGAGCAGATAGCTCAACCAATTCCGGTTGAACGTATGAAAGAAGAAGTTGCCGCCAGGTTTAAGGACGCGTGCTGCCTCGGCAATCACTTGCTCGGGGTTTTCGACATGTTCCAAAAGATCCATAGCAGCGACGGCATCGAAGGTGTTTTCTTGAAAGGGGAGTGCTTCAGCACTGCTGTGAAGATAGGTGACACGTCCTGTTTTATCAGAGAGCGCAGCTCTTTCTAAAGCTCCTTTTGCAAGATCGATGCCAATGACGTGATGGAACCCTTGGGCAGCTAAGTCGTTTGTCAAAAGACCGCCGCCGCAGCCGATATCGAGAAATGCCCCTTCCTTATCGAGAAGATGGGCGATCCAAGGATTGCGCACCGCATTTTCTGCGCGAAGCAGGGCAATGGGGTGATCATTGCCGCATTCCCATTTTTCATCTAAGGCATCATAAAAGATATTATTAACCTGAACTTTGGGTTTGGATAAGCTACGCATAGAAAAATCATTAGGATTTTTGTTCGGTTTCATTCTGGACCCAGATATTCCAATAGATTGCCTGATAAAGCATGAACGCAGTGGCAAAACAGAGTTGCGCTTTTAAAAAAGGTGTTGCCCATGAGGGATTGGCTATCCAAAGAAACCCGGCGGATGTCAATAGGATAGGATGATTCAGGAAGAGCAGGGCATGAACCCAATGCTCGGTGGCAGGGCAGTGGTGTTTGTGAATCCATTCATCCTTCGTCACCATCAAACAGGAAAGAATGCCGAGGAAAATATAGAGCTTTAAGAGAGAAGGGGAGTAGGTCGTAAAAGAGGGGAGAAAGAGACAAATGGCGACGCTTAACGTATCCAGCGGATGCCCTATGCGCTCCCAGCGAGGGAGCCTTCGCTTTCGATGGAAGACCCATTCATCAAAAACAATCAAGGGGGCCTGAAGAAGAAAAGGGATGATCCATAATGTTAACATAGTGCTCCTATCTCTTTTTTAAGATTCCAATAGCAACCGTTAATCCTGGACCGAATGCCAGGCTTACAATCGAAGTCTCTTTAGGCACTCTATCGTCGTAGAGGATTTTTTCCCAAATATGGGGAAGTGATGCAGAAGACATATTACCATAGGAACAGAGTACGCTTCGACTATGGGCAACTTGCCATGGCTGCAGTTTGAGAGTTTCAGCGACTTGGTCGATGATCTTAGGGCCGCCAGGATGAATGGCGAAGAGTCCTGGGCTTTGTTGATCGGTGAAGGCACGAACAAGGGCTTCTAACTGTCGTGCAATAAGGCGGGGCACTTCTTTTTTCAAGCCCAATTTCAATCCCCAGCTTTCTGGTTCCCAGCTCATAGCGTCTAAAGTTCCTTCGAGTAACACTTCTTTTAGATCGATGACTTCTAAACAAGGACCGCTGGCATGACTGCGTAAGGTATATTTAATAAAGCCGTCGGCAAAGAGCGTTTGCACGACGAGTTGCTCTGGTGTATGCACGTAAGGATTCACGTGAAGGCTGCAGATTTCCGTGTGCACAATATCGATTTGCTGCTTGCCGGAAGCTGCAAAACCTTTGGCCATCCTTAAGGCTGGAATGGAGGCGTAACAGCCCATATGATAGGCATGTGTGACCGTTGTTGCATGGCCCCTCTTACGATTAGAGACGAGTTTTTGTGCTCCGCTGGGAGATACATAGCCTGTGCAGGAAACATGGATGAGATCATCAGGAAGGGGAGTATCTTTTGGATAGAAGCGCTCGAAGATTTTTTCCACTTCATCAGCATAGTAGCGGGTGCGTTTGCCAAAACAAGGATTATCGGCATCTGTAAAGAGCTCGCTTTCATCCCATGACATGTGTTGAAAATCGGGATGCTGAAAACCTCTAGTCGCAATTTTACCAGGTCCTGCTCCAATGCGTAAGAGCATGCTGTAAAGGCTCTTTTGAAAGGTCTCCTCATCGAGGCAGTTCCCTTGTTTTTTCGCTTCAGCCCTAGCGTGAAATTGGCTGATCCATTTGAGGGTGTGTTCCTGAGGCATTTCAAAAGCAGGACGTATGATGAAAAAATCAGTCAAAAAGTGGCCCATAAAGCCACTCTAATGGAGGGTTGCATTAAAAAAAAGATTCGAATCTATCTTGTTTTCGCGTTTCTTTAGAAGTTTGGACTTAGGCAACTCGCGTTAGCTGGACGTTTGAACTGTCAGCAGTTATTAGACCTCTTTCGAAACTAAAGTTCTGTCAATTTTCAGGTTTTTTTGAGCCGATTTTCGATTCAAATTGCGGGGGTAATATCGACAAAAGTATATTATCCCCGCAATTTGAATCGAAAATCGGCCAAAAAACTCCAGAAAATTGACAGAACTTTAGTTTCGAAAGAGGTCTATTCTAAAAACAGCCATTCTTTAAGTTAAAAAATATTGAGGTTTTGTGTCTTTAGTTACAAAGGTAAATCAACCATCGTCAGAGGAGCTTCAAAACCTCTACCAAGTGCTCACAAAAAATGAGCCCGATCTACGCATTTCCAAAGTGTTTACAAAGCTTGAAAAAATCGACCGCCACGCGATACTCACTATGAGCTCTTGCGAAACGATAGGCCGTAAGTACATTGTCAACAAAATCGCCATGAGGAATGCCCTTGAAAGACATATGATGGCTCTTAAAAAAGCAGAACAGGCTTTTCAAACGAGTGTCGTGAAAGACCAAACAAAAAGCCAGGGTGCGCTCACTCATTCTTCAAAGCAGCAAAGCAAAAATCCATTACTAAAACTTACACAGGACGTGCTCGCAGAGAAGGTACTTCCTTTTCTCACAAGAGAAGAAGCGGTAAATCTTCAAACAGCCTGTGTTGGCTACAGTTCTTTGACGGCCTCTAGATTTCATCGTTTAAACACTCTTTCCCAGGCAATCGCACAAGATCAAGCGGACATACCCGTGGTATTCCAAGAGCTCCATAAAGATGATCGAACGAGGATTCTTGACAAGTTCAAGAAAGAAACTTTCGATTGGAAGCAGATGAAAAAACACAAAGAACCCCTCCTAAAATTGATCGAGGTGATGAAAGCTGAGCATAGCTTTACCAACCCCTCCTCAAAATCTCTTGTCAACTACCTACAAAAGCCCCCTATTCTCTTGATGTCCGCTTCTGTAGGTCCTTTCCTCACAGAAAAAGAGAGGGGCGACCTTCGAAGCAGTTGTAGGGAAACCCGTAAGATCCAAACCCCAGCTTCTTCGATCATCAAAACCCATCATCTCGAAGACCTCATAGAAACCTACCTTCATGTTTCTTCCTCTAACTTAACCCCAAGGGACAAGGCAAAGACACTCCATAAACTACTGTCTTTGGCATACGGCTTAAGCGAGATCGAAGAACTCCCTCGCCCAACTTACCTTTCGCTACCAACTTTTTTCCAAGAGGTAGAAGCACGCAACCTCATCAGGATGATAGAGGCAATCTGTCATGAACGACTGCTTCCTCCTCTGCCGGCAGAGATCGAGGACGTTCATAGTCCAAAGGATTCCACAAAGGCGATGCAAAAAGCAGGCCGTTTACGCGATTGGATCCATCAACACCGAGACACAATAGCTGCTATTGACGATGAGCTGAATCTTATGGCCAAAAACTTAAGTCTCTTACCTAAAGAAATCGGTCAATTACAGGCATTGCAATGGCTTCATTTGGACAATAACTATCTTGTTAGCGTACCTAAAGAAGTTGGTCAACTAAAGGCATTGCATGGGCTTTATTTGGGCTGCAACCGTCTTGTCAGCGTACCTAAAGAAATCGGTCAGCTAAAGACATTGCGAGTACTTTATTTGAACTACAACCGCCTTATCGGCATACCTAAAAAAATCGGTCAGCTAAAGGCATTGGAATGGCTTTATTTGGATAACAACCGTCTTGTCAGTATACCTAAAGAAATCGGTCAGCTACAGGCATTGCATGGGCTTTATTTGGACAACAACCGACTTGTCAGTATACCTAAAGAAATCGGTCAGCTAAAGGCATTGAAATCGTTTGGGAAACAATGGGTTGATTATACCGAAACAACCTGAAGAATCGGTTTCTGACGGCGTCGGCTTTACTTCGAAATTCTTGTCTTCACTCGAGCCTTGTTCTCGAACAATGGTCTCTCGCTCCAGACAAGAATTTCGAAGAGCCTTCTTGTCAAAAACCCGATTCTTCCGCTTGTTCCGGTATAGTTTACGCCATGTACAATTTTTTTTGAGAGAGTGGCCAGGTTTTGTTACACAATAGATATCTTGCGTAACCTGCTTCGCTTGAAAAAATCGGAGGTTTTTTCGCCGATTTTTAGAAACTGCTTTGCAGTTTCGGATCAAGCGAGCGAAGCCACTCTAAAGAGTGGTTGAGTGAGTGAGAGATAAATCCGCGAAAAAAGAACGATTTTATCAAGCAAATGAGGTTACGCAAGATGTCTAATAGACCCCTTGCATAACTACAATTCCTTGCCCGTGCCCTTGCCCGAATGGGAGGTTACACAAGAGGTCTATTATACAAAGTCCAGGTTAGAAAAGAGCAGAGCGAATTTCGCGGCCAAGCTTAGATGCTTCTACGCTATTCAATGGTCGATTGTGTGGATCGTAGGCATCGCTTCCTTTAGAGACAAGTTCGATCGTATCATTTTTTTTCATAGGGGGAAGCTGATAGTTGGTGTCGTACGTTTGCATGCCTTTGTAGAAGGAGGCGACATGAGGAATGACCTGATCGGTTTTATCATAGATGATGATCTTGCGTCCTTTGAATTCATGCCAGTCTGCTTTTGCATCGAGTTGCCATCGCAATAGATAGACGAGCGCCCCAACGACCACACCGAAAAGTTGATGAACAATGTTCGCTAAATCGCTGAAGGAGCGATCGGAGACAATAGACACTTTAGCAGTTGCATGTTCTTTTTGAAAAAATGCACCGCCCTTGACAGCAGCATAGCCGCCAAGAGAATGTCCATAAAAAAGCACCTTTGAAGGTTCAATTCCCTTTCGCCTGTGTAAATATTCGCCAGCCGAATAGGTATCTAAGGCTAAGCCTTGCGGCGAACTTGATCCTGTGCTATGGCCGACGCCCCGGTAGTTCAAAACGAGGACATCTACGTTGCCCACATTCTTTCGAGCAAACTTCAAAAATTTTTCTGCATAAATGGTTTCACGTGGAGATGGTGAAGCAAGATTTGCGCTGTTTCCTGGAGCGTGGATAATCCCTTTTTTAGAATGGGAGGAGCCTTTGAAATAGGCTGCTTTGAGAGTTTCCTCATCTGGGGTTTTAAACTGCACAATTTTACCGCCAAGATGTTGAATTCTTTTTCTAGCCGCATCACTGATGATAGAGGTCTGAACAGAAGCGGGATGGATCATCGCCCTAGTGATGAAATGCAGAATGCCAATAGGAAAGATGATCAGGGGTAAAACTTTTTTTATTACTTCAGCCACTTTACCAAAGATAGTTGGTTTCAATGGTTCAGGCCATTTAGCTTGAAAAACAGGAGAAGGCGAAGTGATTTTTGTCATCATTGATCTCTTTTGTTCTATTACTTTATTGCGATAAATATTAAAAAATATATCACTTTATTAAAACAAAAACAAAAACCATTTATACAATGTTTTTATTTTAATTTAACAACAAATAAAAAACTTCTGCATAGACTGCTGACAGTTCAATTGTACTGCCAGCAGTATTTGATAATAAAAAAAATATAACTCTGACCATTTAATCCACAGTTTTGTGAACACATTGTGGCAGCTGCGTCTGGGCGAATTCGGCAAAGACACGCGAAAATGCCGATTCACTTTTACCTCGAGATCTGGGAAAAAATTCGTTGAATTTGGTGGAGCCCACCTGATATAAACTGGAGGAACTCATTCGTTGCCTTGTCCTTATGTTAGCTGTAGCAGACAATATTTTAGGGCAGGGCGTGACTTTTTGAAATTTTATGTTTTTACAAAGCCCCGACGCAGAGGTTGTGAAAAAATTAGAATTCAAGCGATTTTGATGAGATTTTTGATAGATTTCAAAATTCATCCCTTCCCTAAACGTTCCTCGTACCGTTGTGGGAAGGGATGAATTTTGAAAGATGCGAAAAAGCTCGCAAAAGCGCTTTGAATCTCTATTTTTTCACAACCTCGCAGGAGGGGTTTTTCAACTACCTCAAATGGATAACAAAAAAAGCATCGCGGGCATTGTTGGTGGCGTGGTAGTTGTTACAGCTTTTTCTGTTATCGTAAGCCTCAAAGGTTTATCAGCAGGCGGAAAGAAAAAGGGTCACAGAGAACCTTTTTCGATTCAAGCGATTACAAGCGCTATACCCAGCGATCCTCGTTGGTCCACGCGCTGCGAGATCGATCTCGAAAGGATTTTAGATCAGAAATTTACCTATTTAACCATGGGGGGACAGTGTTATGCCTTCCTTTCTGAAGATGGTCGTTATGTGTTAAAGTTTCTAAAACAAAACAATTTTTCCAAGAAGAGATTCAAGAATAATGCTAAAATACTTCGGAAACGAACGAGAGATTTTACAAGTTATAAAATTGCCTTTGATCATCTACGGGAAGAAACAGGGCTTCTCTTCATTCACCTCGTTGCTAGAGACGGTTTTCGCAAGCAAGCGTCCTTTATCGACTCTTTCAATATTGTGCACTGCATTGAACTAGGGGACTTTGAATTTGTTTTGCAAAAATTCGCAGATCCCATTTTGTCTACGATGAACGCTGCAATGCAGGAGGATAGAGAAGAAGAGGCGAAAAAAATCATCGATGCGGTTTTCAGCTTTTTTTATAAGCGCTTGAATAAGGGAATTGTAGACCGTGATCCTGCGATTGCAGGGAATCTAGGCAGCACGGATGGGGTTGTTGTACAGATCGATATCGGTAGGTTTTTGATGGCTACTGAACCAAGGCAATTCAAAATGGAGTTGAAGGAATTCCTTAAAAAAAACCAGTTTTTCAGTACATGGCTGCATAATCATTACCCGGACTTGGAGATATATTACAAAAAACAGTGCTCTCAACTTGAAAAATACTATGAGGCGCGAAGTATACCGAAACAACCTGAAAAATCGGGTTTTTGACAAGAAGGCTCTTCGAAATTCTCGTCTGGAGCGAGAGACCATTGTTCGAGAACAAGGCTCGAGTGAAGAGAAGAATTGCGAAGTAAAGCTGACGCCGTCAGAAACCGATTCTTCAGGTTGTTTCGGTATAAGCAGATGGAATATCGCAGATCCACTTGAATAGGAGTTAGAGACTGTCCCTCTGTATACGACAAAAATTTCATACGTTCAAGACATTGCTGAGGGATTTTGCTATAAGAAAAAACAGGATTGGCAGGATCGGCGAAACGCCGGCAGGATGAGCATGATGGAGAAAGATAGATTTATCTCATCTTCTCTATCCTGTCCATTCTGCCGGCGTTTCGCCGATCCTGCCAATCCTGTTTTTTCTTATAGGAAAAAGCTTGCTTCACAACTTCATGAATGCTTACAAATTTTGTCGTGTACAGGGAGACTGTCCACAAACTCTGAATTAAGAGATTGTTTCTCAGGGTCTTGAGCAGTTTTCAAAACAGCCTTCAGGATTTCCTGACAGAGGATGGCTGTTTTGCCATGAAGATCTCTTTTAGGATTGTATTCGACGAGTTCAAATGCTTTGAACTGTTCTTGATTTTTCAGTAATAAAAGAGCTTTCATAAGATCTTTTGCGTTAAGTCCTCCGGGCTCTGGACTACCTACTCCAGGCGCTTCTTGAGGATCTACAACATCTAAATCAAGGCTTACCCCAAAGACTTTTGTGCGACGTCGGACATGATCAATAGCTTCCTTCAGAACAGATTCAATCCCTCGTTCTTTGACTTCATTTGCCATAAAGATGCGGACGTTGAGACGCTTTAATAGCCTTGCTTCTCCTTCTTCAAATGAACGAGTGCCTATCAGACAGAGATTTTCGGGTAGAAGGACTGGGTTGCTCTCTTTGAGCTTTGCTAGTAAAGGGACCCCATAACCTAGAAGTCCAGCAAGGGGCATACCATGCCAAGCGCCAGAAGGGGTTGTTTCGAGAGTGTGGGCATCCATATGCGCATCGATCCAAATGAGTCCAAGAGGAAGGCTGTTCTTCTTTTGGAAAAACTGATAAGCACCATTCCATGTCCCTAGGGCAATCGAGTGATCCCCCCCTAAAACAACGGGAAACTCATGGGAAGAAAGGGTCTTCTCCACAGCATCGGCTAAATGTACAGTGAAATCATGAATAAGTGGTAAACAAGCAGAAAGGGATATTAGGTTGTCCTTTGCCTTTTTTGCAGGGTGAATCATCTCCCATGTGCTTATGGGGATGTTGTTTTCCCTAAGGTCGTCTAAAAGATGCCTAGTTCTTAAAACCTCAGGCCCCTCTTCACATTCTCTGATCTGTGCACCCCAACCGCTAGCGGCACCAATAAGACGATACATCCCTTTCCTGTTCAAGAGTTTGGATAAAATTGTGTAAAATTTTCGTTATTTCTTAAAATAAATTATACTTTTTTTTATTGAGAGGACTATCAAACTGAAAATTAGCTTTATAATCGCTATCTATCTGACTTTCTGCGAGTTAAGTCTAAGAGAGAGCTAATTTTAATTGAAAATTTCCATCTCTGTATTTCCGGCCCGCTATCATATATGGCGGTTTAAATTAATTACACTTGAATTTTTTTAAATATTTATGTAATATTATAGATGATAATATTTAAATTATATAAACGGAGTAAGTATGGCATCACTCAGTTCGATTGGAAGTCCGTATTGTCAGCTACCAAACGTAGAGCAGGACCACCCCTTAAACCCTCGCCAAGTAGCTAGAATAAAAACAATACAGCAGGAAATAAGCAAACAGGAAGCGAATGTAATTAAATTAGGCCGTAAAATTTCTAAAATAAAGCAATCAGAAAAATACTGGAAATATGGTGCAATTATTTTAGCTTGCACTCTTATATTTGCTGCCTACGGCTACTGGTGCTATACAGAAAGTCAAATGTGCAAAGCCAAAGTAAATGCTGCAACCCAGATTTTAGATAAAACATACAAACAACTTAGACCTCTATATGCCGAAAAACTCATTATCTTAAATGAAGAAGTTTATTCGCAATTAAACACTGTAGTTGCTAATGCAGTTAACAGGAACTACAAATTTGTTAGCGGTAAATTTGTTATGGAAAGTGATTCTTCAAAGTCTATTTACACAGATCCCGTATCAGTCGAAAATCTTCAAACAGCTGTTTTAAACAGTATAAAAGATAAAAACTTATCTCAACAAGAGCAAGTTAAAAAACTTCAGGAATACAACAGCCAGTTTTATGTTGATGTTGAAAACAGCAAAAAAGACGCCCATATAACAACATCCGATGAACCTTTGTCTCATAGCATACAAACATCACCATCGACTTCGTGGAAGCTTGGCAATTTAGTTAAAAAATTCTTATATGATCGCTAGAGTTATAGATTTCTGTGGGGTCCGTTAAAGATACTGTTTCCACTTGAATCTTAGTTGTCTAAAACTCGACTTTGCAACTTTTTAGGGTCGAAGGCCTCGTCTATTTATCCTCGGACGTTCGACACAGGGTCGAACGTCCGAGGATAAATAGACGAGGCCTTCGACCCTAAAAAGTTGCAAAGTCGAGTAAAAGCCATCGAAACGCCCTTTCCGTTTTTTTACCCACCTTACGCACACAGGGGGCCTTATGGACTGTTTGAAAGCTGTCGACAAATCGAATCCCGCAAAGCGGGTAGTATTGAATGTGAAATACAACCCACTTTGCGTGATTCGATTTTCGACGCTTTGAAACAGTCCATAAGGCCCCCTGTGTGTGTAAGGTGAGTTTCTTAGTCTCCAGCATAGAAAGGTGTTTTTTTGTGCAGATTCTTCAATATGCGGTGACTCGCAACATATTGGTCTTTCGTAAACATGAAGGGCGAGCGTCCTGTTATTGGGCTGCGCTGGAAGAGAACAGACTTTTTGATAATAAAAGGCTTCCCTTTTTCTATCTCTTGTTTGCCTTTATCGAGTAGACAAAATGTTGCTGTACGTCCGACCCCAGCAAAGCAATGGACGGCGATCGGAGCTTTACTTTTGCTTTGTGCTTTTCGAACTTTACTGATCAATTTTAAAATACCCCCTTCTTGAGGCGCCTTTCCATCAGTCCAATTAGCATAATGCAGATGGGTGATCTCGCGTGGGTGTCCATCAGCGGTGGTTTTGATGAGCATTTTTCGTTGTTGAATGACTGCGGTTTTATGTTTCCCCGGCACAGAGATTTTTTCCTTTCCAAGGACCTTAACAGAAACAGCCCCATAGGACTTCCAAAGGCCTTCTTTTTCCGGCCAGTAAGGGAAAATAGTACGTTCTGATAGTTCATTCAGCATGACGATTGTTTTGACATTTTTTTTCGCGATCATTTCCCAAAAAGTCTTTAAGGTTTTTTGCAAAGGGGCTTCTGTCTGAATGTACTTGTGCCCATAGGCAAAATTAGCATTGATATAGCCATTTTCTACCGAAACAAGGGTATTGTCGTGTGGGTAGAGATGCTTTATCCTGTTCAAACCTTTGTTCTCTTGGAGTCTTCCGATCTTGCTGAATTTAGAATATAGCTTCTTTTGATAGTTTTTCCTTTGTATATTCATGCTATCAAATTCTTCGCGAATTTCATTTTCATTTTTTCGAAATTGTTGGGTATGTGCAGTTTTCAAACTTGCATGGCAGTTAAAATTATTTATTAAAGACATAGTGCCTCGGTTTCAAATTAAAGTTGGTGATGATTTTAACTGAGAATAGCATTAATTTAAACCAACATTTCTCTTAAAGTAAAAAAATTAGAAAATGGACAGTCTCTAAAGAGAGCAAAGAAAGATGATCGAAAAAAACCGTGCAGCAAAAAGAATTCATGTGCTCGTGGATAGGAGCGGGTGGAAACACGATGCGCGCCCCCACCCGGGATGATTCCACTCGACTTTGTAACTTTTAAAAGTTACAAAGTCGAGTTTTAGAAAGAATTAGGCCGCAGCTGTAGCAGCTTTATTTGCCTTAATTTTTGCGTATTCAGCTTTTGCTTGAGCGACAGTCATGATTCTTGCACCTAATCTTCTTAGCTCTTCGACAGCTTGTGTCGTGCTATTATTTTTAGGATCAGCACCTGGCATACCTTCGCCTACGCCTCGGCAAGCATCGAGGATCACGTTGACTTTCATACCCGCAGCAAGAGCATCGATCGCTGTGAATTTTACGCAATAATCGGTTGCTAAACCGACAACGTCGAGTTCGCGAACATCACGGTCTTTGAACCATCCGAGCAAGCCAGTCGCGCCAGAGCGGACGTGTAGCCAAGAGCGTATCCATCCGAAGAAACCAGAAAGATTTCGCTGATCATTGTCATAAAGACCGCTGTAGCTATCAACTAGACGTTTTTGTCCTTTTCTTACACGAACATCGACATTGTCCGTTATGCCTTTGTGCACGAGAACGCCGCGAGTACCTTGGATGCAATGATCTGGCCACCGTACTTGTGGAACACCGTTAAGTGTACCTAGAGTAAAAGCTTGTCCATTAGGGTGGCTTGAGGCGAAGCTGCCATGGCCGCGGGGGTGGAAATCTTCTGTCATCGCAACATATTCACCAGCTGCGTGGATTGACTTTTCTAGTTCATTGATCGGCTTAACGATCTTGTCTCCGTTTTTAACAGCGAGAGATCCTTTTGGTGGCATAAAGTCATTTTGCGTATCGATGATGGTCAACGCCCTATGTCCTGGAACCACGCTTTGACGAATGTTTTCAGCGGAAATGCGCATAGGATCAAAAATCAAGCCGACGGTTGTTGCAGCAAAACCGGCGCCAAGCGCAACAGGGGCGCGGATGATAGAGATGGAAAGGTTTGTTAAATCTACAGCAACTTGAGACCCCTTTCCTTGGACAGCATGGAAGAAAGGAAGAACAATCTTGCCAGCTAATCCAACGACATCCAAAAGGGCGCTGTGGACGAGATTCAACCCAGCAAATGTGACATATTCATGCCCCAGAGCCTCTGAGAAAGCCTTGTTGGCTGGTTGTGCATTTCCGAAGACACTGGAATCTTTCCAAGTGTACTGAGGACCTTGAATTTCAGCTTTTGTTAATAACCGAGAAGGTGTTGACATATTCGTACTCCACGATTTACAGGGTTTTTAGCGCATGCACTCCCGTGCTCAATTGCACAGCAGGGTATGTTCATGGTTTAGAGACTAAAATCTCTAAGAAGGTGGTAAGCGTAACCTTTATACGGCTTTTAGACAATCTTTAAAAAAGAAGTTTAAAAAGGGAGAAGATTTCCCGCTGGAGGGGTTTTTTGATGATTGTTCAAAATTAAACTTCACGAAATGCTTTTTTCCTCTGTCGGGGGACTGATAGATCCTCCCCCAAGAGAGGGCAATGGGAACACCAGGCCTTAGAGAGGTCTACAGTTTCTTAAGGCTGGGGTGTTCGCAAAACTGCCAAAATTGATTGCAAATCGGTCGTATTCGAGATAGATAGGGTTTTGATGTGATCTTCGCATCTTATCTTAAGGACTATGAAGCTCAAAACGTATACCCCTAATCGATTGCCGCTTCGATCATTAAATTGGGGGAAAATCATCGAACTAATCGGGAAGGCACATGCAGTTATCGCACGCTATGATGAAATTTTAAAGAGTGTCTCGCGTCCAACATCGGTCTTTTCTCTTCTCACAACTACAGAAGCTATTGATTCTTTGTATTCGCAAAAAGTCTCTCTATCTGTAGAGGAATTATGCGCCTACCGGGCTAAGGATATAAAAACTCCAGGGGGACCTCTGCATGACTCAGCTTTTTTGGAAAAAACAGTTAAAATCTTAAATTACCAAAGAGCTCTCCAAAATGCCGGCCGATGGGTCGTAGAACATCCGATTTCTTTAGGGCTTTTCTGCAAGATTCATGCAATGATAGGAGAAGACGTATTATGAATGGCAATGGCCGTGCGGCTAGGATCCTGATCCCACTTTTCCTCTACAAAAAAAAATGATTTCCTCGCCAATGTTCTATCTCAACGCCTATTTTAAAAAGCACGGGCTTAAGTATTTTGAGAAATTGTTCCTAATTACCTCGGATAATGACTGGGAGGAATAGATTCATTTTTTTTAAAAAGGAATCATCGAAGAAGGAGAACGTCAAATACTAAAAGGTAAAGCCATCCTTTCTCTTTATCATCGATTCACTGAGTTGATCGGGCATTCTGCTAGTGCTCTATCCGCAGTTGACTCATTATTTGCTTTTCCTGTTTTAACGCGCGAACAATGGATTCAGCAAAGAATAGCGGTAAAAGCGCTGCAAAGACTAGAGGCGCAGAAATGGGTTGTGCCTTATAAAACAAAATCGATGGTCGCAGTGAGAGAACTGCTGACCATCGATCTTCTATAGGGTATATACTACTTCCAGTTCAATCGCCTAAGTGCTTTTGACTTTGGCATCCTCGCTTACGGGCCTTGTGCCAAGGCCTTTTAAAGCCGCCTGCATCGAACATATGCGGCTTCGCTATGTTCTGTTTCGGCGGCTTTAAAATCGAGGTGCCAAAGCCAAAAACCTTCGGACGTTTGAACTATTAGCAGTATATCTCAAACTTGGTGAAAAAAACTGCTTAAGTCCCACAAGCACCGCAAGTTTCACCTTTTTTCATTTTTACTTTCAGTTTCGAAGAACTTCCGCTTGTTTTTGCTCTAGATATTGATTTTTTAACTTGTGCTTTTCTTTTCATAACCATGATCCTTTCTTTTAGCCTTTCATTGACTCTGAATGATTACTTGCTCTCTTCTAGGTTGCATTCCTATGCCGTTCAAGCGATTGACGCTGCTATAGTAGGGCTACCTTTGTTTTCCATACGCGATCGGGATTTTTATCTTCAATAGTTCTTCTTTGTTGAAAAACTCTCATTACTTGCTTGGTTATTTGTTTTTGATAAACAATCCTAGCTAACGTTTAATTATGCGAAATTAATGATGGTAGATGGTATAAGGTGAAATTATGACAGTTAAAACCATTTCTTTGACGGATCCAGTTAAACTCGTCTATGTTCGCGAACAACGCGATGTCGTTTCTTTCCCCAACGGGCTAAAGGGAAGGGCAGTATTTAGTGCAGATTATAAGCATCTGGAAATCGCGATGAAGCTCATCGGACTCTCGGTGCCAGTCAGAGAAGAAAAAAATTACCCTGGCCTAAAGGCAGGTCAGAGAAGGATTCATCTCGATGATCCTGGATTTGGTATAGCTTTTTACGAACTTTATTGGCATCGCACTATGAATCCCGATGACTTTCAATGGCGACAAATGAAGAAGAGTTAAAAGTTTTTCTTACACATTTTCCGAATGGGCGAATATCCATGCCTTAAGAACTTGTCTTAAGGCCACAGCTTCGATCTTTGGGAGTTTTTGCAATCTTTTCCCTCTTTTTTCTTGGTCATTTGATACCCAACCCTTCAGGATCGGGGTTTTCCCCGAAGGATGAATGAATTTCCCTCCTTTTCGTGACTTTTCTTTTCTCCGGGGAAATGAACGCTTGTGGTTGGTATAAAAATATTTTGTTGACAAGCAATTAGATGATGAGCATGATGAGCCTACGGGGAATTTCGAACCCTATTCAACTAAGGTGGTAGTATGAAATTGACTCGTGAATATGATTTTATGGCGCGAAAGCTTCGGCAATTTTTCCAAGAACGGAAAGGATTTATAGAAGTTCCAGCGCAATCAAGGCTCTCTATTTTGGCAGCTTGCGAAGATCCTAAGACCATTACGCAATATCTTCTTGGAGGAGTACTTTATCCTTCGCCTCAGACAGGTCAGATGTGGCTTGAGCATGAAATTTTACAAAATCCCCAGTGGCCGGGTGTTTTTTGCATGACCACCAGCTATCGTGATGAACCTAACCCCATCGAAGGTCGCCACTATAGGATCTTCCCCATGTTTGAATTCGAGGCGAAGGGGGACTTCGATGATATGAAGCGATTAGAAGCTGAACTGTTAGTTCATTTGGGATTTCAAAAGCCCTATTCTATCTCTTATATGGAGGCTTGCTGCAAATACAATACAACATCGATAGAAGCTCAGCACGAACTCCTCATGGAGAAGGAACTGGGCTCTTCGATTGGCCTTGAATATTTTCCTGAGTCTACCAATCCCTTTTGGAACATGAAGCATAAAGAAGGGGCTCTTTATAACAAGATCGACGTTCTTCTTCATGGTATGGAAACTATTGGTTCAGCTGAGCGCGAAACCGATACTGACAGGATGCTCCATCGGTTTCATACGATAGAAGAGGGTAAATATTCTGCTCTCTTATTTTCTAAATTTGGCAAGGAACGCGTCATGGCGGAGTTAGAGACCTATTTGGCATTGCCCATGTTCAAGCGGTTTGGTGCTGGTATAGGGATGACACGGCTTGAGCGCGCGATGCGGCTTGAGGGCATTTTCAACCGCGCTTCTGAAAACTCTAGTTGTCAAGAGCAGGTAGCCTGCATCTAGAGCCTTTTTAGACCGAAAGTTTCGTCAAAATAACGACTCTTTCGGTCTTTTCTTTTTGCAATCAACCTTTTTATCGCTATCATTTCTCCTAAAATTGCAAAAAGCTAAATTCTCACGTCCTGAGGTTTTGTCTTTGTTAAATCATCTTGGCATTATCATCGAGTGAATCTGTGGAAACAAAAAAAAGAATTGATCGGCCCAAAGTGGGTGTCGGTGTCGCTGTTGTCAAAGAAGGAAAACTCCTGCTAGGGAAAAGAAAAGGAGCGCATGGAGAGGGTAGCTGGGCTCCAGCCGGAGGCCATCTCGAATATGGAGAAACCCCGGAAGACTGCGCGGCAAGGGAACTAAAAGAAGAGACCGGTTTAAAAGCGCTCTCCTTAAAAGTTGGACCCTGGACCAATAATGTTTTCGAAGAGGGAAAACACTACTTCACGATTTTTGTCTTGGTGGATCAATTTGAAGGGGAACCGCAGTTGCTTGAACCGGACAAATGCGAAGGGTGGGAATGGTTTGACTGGGCTGCTCTTCCTTCGCCCCTATTTCCTTCGGTACAATCTTTTATAGAGAAAATGCACAGCTCAGGGGGAATGCTAGATCCCTTGATTGCTAAACTCCTAGCTTTTTATCGCGAGCGCGACTGGGAGCAATTCCATTCGCCCAAAAACATTGTGATGGACTTGGCTTCCGAAGTCGGGGAGCTCATCGAACCCTTCCGTTGGCTCACCGAACAACAAAGCTATCATCTGGACGAGGCAGCTTTAGAACAAGTACGTGATGAGATTGGCGATGTCTTCATCGTGCTGAATTATCTAGCCTATAAACTTGGCATCGATCCCATCGAGGCTAGCAACCAGAAGCTAAAGAAGATCGGCGAAAACTACCCGGTTGCTCTTTCGCGAGGCAAAGCGCTTAAGTATACTGCTTACCAAAGTGTAAAAACTTGATGAGGTTGCTTGATTTATGTCCTTGCTCTAGCCAAAAGGCTTATCAAGAGTGTTGTAAGCCGTATCACGATGGGTCGTTGCCTGAGGATGCTCTGAAATTGATGCGATCGCGCTACTCCGCTTATGCCATGCATAAGGCAGGCTATATTATACAAACAACGCATCCTAAAAATCGTGCTTATGAGAAGGATCTTATACAATGGAAAAAGAATATCCTCAAATTTTGTTCTACGACTCGATTTAATGGGTTGGAAATCATCGAATTTAACGATGGCCATGAGCGAGCTTACGTGACGTTCATTGCTCATCTGAGGAATGAATGCGGTGATGCCTCATTTAGAGAAAAAAGCACTTTCGAGAAAGTGGGCGACCAGTGGCTTTATTTGGCAGGAGAAATAGGTTCTATGGGTTCGAATTGAATCTTTGTTATTCCTCTTGTTCGTTCTTTTTTTCCTTACACGACAAAAATTTCATGCGTTCAAGACGTTGTTAAGGGATTTTGCTATAGAGAGAACAGGATAGGCATGATCGGCGTTTCGCCGATCATGCTTATCTTGTTCGTTCTTATATACTGCTTTCAGTCAAATAATAATTTTAGATATTTGTAGTAGGTGATTTGGGCATTGTACAGGGAGATGATCAATCCCTCTTTTGCCCCTAAAAACCCTTTTTTGAGCACATAATTTTTAAAAAAGGCGGCGAAGGCATGACCAAGGGCTTTGCCCATGGAGGAGGTCTTCTTCCCTCGATTTTCTTCAGCAAATAGGGTGGAGTAGGTCTGCATTTTGGTGAGGAAGGCATCGATCGAGCGATAAGGAGTATGCAAAAGCGCCCCCTTCAAGGGGACGACACGAAGGCTTTCTGACAAAATCCGTTCATGGACCGCAGCATCGGAAAAGCGAGTGGCTGATCTGTGGTAGAGCCGCACGATCCGATCGGGGTACCAGCCAGCGCAGTACTTGATCCACTTACCATTAAAATAATTGTGCCGATCTAAGGAATAAACAGAGCCTTGGTCCAAGGGACAAGAGAGGATCTGTCCAGAAAGCTCAGGAGAGAGAATTTCGTCACTATCGATCGAAAGGATCCAATCGTATTTGGCCAGCTGCGAAGCGCGGTTATGGGTTGGCCCAAATCCATGGAAGGGCTCGGTGACGATTCGCACATTGGAAAACCGCTCCGCAATAGCGAGCGTGGAGTCGGTCGAGCCAGTATCGAGAATAAGCACCTCGACAAAATCGACGAGCGACTCCAAGGTGGATTGCAGCGTTTCCGCAGCATTTTTTGTAAGAACCGTGACAGAAATCATTACGTCCAAGAATAATCGAAGAGAGAATTAAGGAACAATCATGAGAACAGCCTATACTTTCGATGATGTGGCATTAGTCCCGCAATTCAATAATGTGCCTTCGCGTACGGAACCCGATCTTTCCACATGGGTGACAAAAAAACGGAAAATCGATATCCCGCTGCTTTGCGCGAATATGGATACGACCATCAGTTATGAATTAGCGGACATCCTCGTCCAATCTGGAAGCATACCCATTTATCATCGTTTTACGCCATTTGAGGATCAGGTCAAATGGATAAAAAACTATGGCGATCAAACCTATATTTCCTGTGGGATCTTTAAAATCGATGAGACGAAAAAACTTTTAGACATGGGCGCGGCCGGTGTGTGCATCGATGTTGCGCACGGCCATTCCGATCGGATGATCCAGTTAGTACAGGAACTCAAACGAGCATTTCCTGAGAAAGATGTCATTGCCGGGAATGTTTGCACTGCCATGGCGTATCATGATCTCGTCAACGCCGGTGCCGACGCTGTTAAAGTGGGCGTAGGGCCAGGGGCTGCTTGTACAACCCGCATCGTGACAGGATTTGGCGTACCGCAATTTACTGCTATTTACGATTGTGCCAAGATCGCAGAGAAATTGCGCGTGCCGCTGATTGCTGATGGCGGTATTCGCAATAGTCGCGATGTCGTGCTGGCTTTAGCGGCGGGAGCAAGCACTGTAATGATTGGGAAGCTTTTTGCCTTTACGAATGAAAGCAGTGCAATCAAACGAGAATCGACAACTTCGGGAGCGAGATTCGAAGCAAAATTCCGAGGACAGGCCAGCGAGGATTTTCAACAAGATTTCTACGGCGGCCTAAAGCATAAAACTGTGGCAGAGGGGGTTGATTTCTGGGCGCCTGTTTCAGGGAGTGCCCAAGCACTGATCGATACACTCCTTGGAGGTCTTCGCAGTGGGCTTACTTACGGTGGGGCGCGGAACCTCAAGGAATTGCAGCGGAAAGCGGAATTTGTGCATGTTACAGGGACGTATATGCGTGAAAGTATGCCGAGACCTTGGCATGGAGAGGGTCGACCGTGAGAAAGATCTTCGACCCAGTTCATGGATTCATCGTCTTGAACGATTTAGAAAGTGCACTTGTCGATACAGAACCATTTCAACGGCTCCGGTATATTCGGCAATTGGGGAGCGCCTATCTCGTCTATCCAGGCGCAACGCATACGCGGTTTGAGCATTCGCTTGGAACAATGGAACTCGCCACGCGCATTTTCGACCGTATCGCTCTTTCAGAAGAGAGTGCAACATGGCTGCCTGCCCCAGCTTATGCGAGGCAAATCGTGAGATTTGCCGCTCTATGCCATGATCTTGGGCACCTCCCTTTTTCTCATCTGGCTGAGCAGCTCGTCCTTGGAAAAGAGGGGCATGAGCGTTGGACAGTCTCGATGATTCAAAGCGAGATGCTGAATACAGTTTGGCTCGAGTTGAAAGAGCGCTTTCCCAACCACGACGTGAAAGCCGACCTCATTAAACTCGCTGTTGGAGAAACTAAGCTTCATCAGCTTGGGATGAGGGCTGATTTTCTCAAATGGCATCAGGCGCTTGGCCAGATCATCGCTGGTGATTTTTTTGGTGCAGACCGAATTGACTATCTCCTACGCGATGCACGTTTTACGGGTGTTTCTTATGGAATGTTCGATTACCACCAACTCATCGAAATGGTCCGTATTCTTCCATCAACGGATACGAACCGTTTGGAGATGGGGATCGAAGAGGGAGCGATCGAAGCTTGCGAAGCCCTGCTTTTAGCGCGTCATTTCATGCATCGAAGAGTGTATCAATACGACAGTGTCAAAGGCCATGCCTTCCATATAGCCCGTTTTATTGCGGCCGTCCTTGGCGAGAATTTTTCGACGACCTCATTAAAAAATTACTTAACATGGACAGATAATGAAATTTTGACGTTGATGCGCGCTGCGCAAACCAATCCTGAAGCCATTGGCTATGAAGAAGCGATCTGCATAGCGGATCGAAGCCGCCGATTCCGTGCTGTGAAAATCCAGGATGTTCCATTGGAGGTCCTTCAAGCTATAGCAGCAACGCTGCCGGAAGAGGCGCTCTTTTGGGAAATCGGCCATAAAAAGAAAGCGATCGAACAAGCCTTCCCGGTTCTAAAGCGCAGGGGCGAAATCGTACCGTCAACGAATGTTTTACAAGTTATCCTTCCCTCCCATCCTTCTACATGGCTGTACGTCGACCCAAGATTCTTCAAGGAGGTAGAAGCAAAGCTTTCGCAGTATATTTAATCATTCGGTATCCTATATGTGCGATGTTCCATAAGATATTTAAAGAAATTCGTAATGCCATATGGCCTGACTCACGCCAGGAGAGGTGCTTCCTTTTGGCGGCGTTTTGCTGCAACTTTTGCATATCCGCTGATTATGCGATTGTTCGACCGGCATCTAATTCGATCTTTTTGAGTTTTTTCCCCAGCACGATCTTACCTTATATCTGGCTTAGCGGATTGCCACTGAATTTTCTTTTAGTGGCCCTGTATAATCGTTACTTGCCCAAGCTCGGTTGTTGGAAAATTTTCCTATGCCTCATTAGCTTGATCATGGTGGGAAATTTTGTAGGCGGGGTTTTCTTGATCGATAGCCCCTGGTTATCGGTATCCCATTTCATCTGGAAAGAGATTTACGTTCTTCTTCTGTTTCAAACGCTATGGTCGCTCATTCACATGACCATTTCAACGGAGCGGGCCAAAGCTGTCTATGGGATCATGTTTGGGATAGGTGGAATGGCTTCGATGTTAGGGAGCTTTGTGCCGGGTTTTTGCGCCCATCTTACGGGCTCGGAGGGGCTGCTCTTCTTTAGTCTCCCGATGATGATCTTGCTTGCCATTAGCTATAGGAAGGCGATTTTTTTTAGCCAACCCCTACAAGCGCACGGTCTCTTCCATAAAGGGGGAGGGGAGACAGCATCGCTGAGCGTTGGGATAAAGCTCATCACTCGCTCCCGCATTCTACCCTACATTCTTTTGATCGTGCTTTTCATGCAGATCACGGCCACCTTGCTCGATTACCAGTTCAATGCTTTTCTACAAGAAATCTATCCGATTAAAAACTCCCGGACGGAATTCCTCGGCCGCATGGGGAGCGTCGTCAGTTTTTCCAGTACCTTTATGCAGTTCGTAGGAGGGTTTATCCTGATGCGGTTCATCGGACTGCGTGGAACCCACTTCTTTATCCCCATCGTCTTAGCCTGTAACGCCTTTGGTTCTCTTATTTGGCCTGGGCTTCGGATGTTAGCCTTTTCTTTTGCCTCCATCAAGGTTTTTGACTTTTCGCTGTTCGGCATCACGAAAGAGATGCTCTACCTTCGTCTTTCACCGGAAGAGAAGTTCCAAGCTAAAGCCCTGATCGATGTATTTGCTTATCGCGGCGCTAAAGCTTTGGCTGCGATGGTGATTTTAGGCCTTCAGGTAGTGAGCTTTACTCAGTTGCATTTTCTGAGCTGGGTCTGTCTTGGATTTTTCTTGTGCTGGAGTCTTGCTCTTTTCTCTCTCTTCCGCAGAGAAGCTACGAAAAAATTAGAATTTGGGTGATATAGTAGACCTCTTTCGAGATTAAGGGTTCGTCAATTTTCTGGTTCTTTTGAGCCGATTTTCGATGCAAATTGCGGGGGTAATATCGACAAAAGTATATTATCCCCGCAATTTGCATCGAAAATCGGCCAAAAAACTCCAGAAAATTGACGAACCCTTAATTTCGAAAGAGGTCTAGTAAATAATGAGCATCAGAGTCGTTGACAAATTTACGCAGAATGAAAATCTTATACGGCAAATACAAGATGCATCTCGCAAGGGTGATGATGTTTTATTAGCAAAGATTTTGAAGAGTTTACCAAAAGGGATCTGCAGAGTTTTAGTGAATAAGTCTGATAAAGAGGGATATACGCCTTTGCTAAGCAGTGCTTATTCGAAGTCAGCAAGAGGAGTGCAACGATTGCTGAAAGCGGGAGCGAATCCTTTGCATAAAAATGCTAGAAGGGAGAATTTCCTACATATCTCTGCCAATCGTGGCTGCTCTGAATTAATCGAGGTGTTTTTAAAGAGTGTTCCCAAAAATATTACCAAGGCCCTAATCAATTCTTCGGATAAAGATGGACACACGCCGCTGCTAAGCAGCGCTTATTCGAAGTCAGCAAGAAGAGTGCAACGATTGCTGAAAGCGGGAGCGAATCCTTTGCATAAAAATGCTAGAAGGGAAAATTTCCTACATATCTCTGCCAATCGTGGCTGCTCTGAATTAATCGAGGTGTTTTTAAAGAGTGTTCCCAAAAATATTACCAAGGCCCTAATCAATTCTTCGGATAAAAATGGAGATACGCCTTTGCTCAGCGCCGCTTATTCGAAGTCAGCAAGAGGAGTGCAACGATTGCTGAAAGGGGGAGCGAGCCCTTTGCATAAAAATGCTAAAAGAGAAAATTTTCTACATATCTCTGTCAATCGTGGCTGCCCTGAATTAACCGAGGTGTTTTTAAAGAGTGTTTCCAAAAATATTACCAAGGTCCTAATCAACTCTTCGGATAAAGATGGGGACACGCCTTTGCTAAGCAGCGTTTATTCGAAGTCAGCAAGAAGAGTGCAACGATTGCTGAAAGTGGGAGCGAATCCTCTGCATAAAAATGCTAAAAAGGAAAATTTCCTACATGTCTCTGCTCATCTTGGCTGCTCTAACTTAATCGAGGTGTTTTTAAAGAGTGTTTCCAAAAATATTACCAAGGCTCTAATCAATTCTTCGGATAAAGATGGAGATACGCCTTTGCTCAGCGGCGCTTATTCGAAGTCATCAAGAGGAGTGCCGCTGTTGCTGAAAGCGGGAGCGAATCCTTTGCATAAAAATGCTAAGGGGGAAAATTTTCTACATATCTCTGCCTATCTTGGCTGCTCTGAATTAATCGAGGTGTTTTTAAAGAGTGTTCCCAAAGATCTTGTCAAGGCATCAGTGAATAGTTCTGATAAAAATGGAGACACGCCTTTGCATCATTGTATTAGAACGACGGAGTCAAGAAATGCCAAAGAGTGTGCACAGCTTTTGCTGAAAGCCAAAGCCAATCCTCTTATTTGCGATAGAGAGGGCTCATTTCCCTATGTAGAAGCGATGGAAAATGGCTGTACGGCAATGGTTCGCCTATTAGCTAAAAACGATCCTAAACAGAAAGGAATTTTTGCTTTATTGAACCTAGAGTTTGCGTTTGGGCGTGAACTTAACCCGATACTCTTCGGGAAAAAAGTCGTGTTTCCTGGAAGCAAAAACAAATTTTGGTCTGAATACATCTCGTCTACTTTGAAGAAAACTGCTATTTGCAAAAAAATCCTTTCTTGCTGTACTCAGGAACAATGTGAAGAATTGCAGCAAGTATTTACCATATCTTCAAAGAAAAATCCTCGCATTGAAAAGGTTGTCCAGAAAATTCGCCAAGGAAAACTCGTTATCGTTCCAGCTGGTTGGAAGGACCATGGGATCTCTCTTGTTTTCCGAGATGGGTATCTCATTGTTTGCAATCGTGGAAAAGGATGCATTGATAAAAATGGCAAGGACCGAACATTTTTTATACGTAAAATTTCTTCAAATCTAATGACAAAGGAACTCCTGAAAAGGTTTGATGTTACAAATGATGCTCCAGCTAGAAAAGGGATCAAATTTTTCTATAAAGATCTTCCTCGAGCGCTCGATGCAAAAGAAGATGCTTTTTGCCAAACAATTTTGGCGATAGCTCCTAAAAAAGCTAAGGCGGATACCTGCGCTTATACGTGTATGAAGGCAGCGCTTCGTGCTAGCTTGGCTCTTACAACAAAAGATCCTAAGGCAGCTCGAGATATAGCAAAAGCTTGGGCAACGACGCATCGGGAATCGGCGCTTGAGTTGTTTAGAAAAACCCCTTCACCATTTGATAAAGCCTTTCGTAAAAAAACAATCGATGCGATGTCCGACCGTCTTAAGAAACGAAAGAGGGTCTTGACAATCTGACGTTAGGTTGCTTAAGGTGGCATTATGACAAAAGGCAAAGCCATCCTTCGGGACCCTATTCTGAATGAAGGGCTAGCATTTTCCGATGAGGAAAGAGTGCGACTTGGACTGCATGGTCTTTTACCTTACGGGGTAAGAAATTTAGAGCAGCAAGTACAGCGTCGTTATGAATTTTTCTCTCAGCTGCAAACGGACTTAGCCAAGAGCCTATACCTCTCCGATGTCCTGAATCGCAATGAAACGGTCTTCTACCGCTTGGTTCTGGATCACCTCCCTGAGATGATGCCACTGATCTATACACCGACCGTAGGAGAAATTTCCGTACGCTATAGTAGCCTCTATAGCCATCACAGAGGCCTTTATGTATCCTTTCCCCTAAAGGATCGTATGGATGAAATGCTTACTAATGCTGCCGGTCACGAAGAGGTAGATGTCATTGTAGCGACAGATGGTGAGCGAATTCTCGGCTTGGGAGATCTCGGCGCAGGAGGGATGGCGATATCGGTTGGTAAACTATCCCTTTACACACTCCTCGGAGGCATTCATCCATCGAGGACACTGCCAGTCCTCCTCGACGTTGGAACAAATCGGCAAGAGTTGCTCGAGGATCCCTTCTATATAGGATGGCGCCATGTTCGTGTTCATGGGGAAGACTATGATGACTTTCTCGATCAATTCGTCGCGGCGGTGAAAAAACGGTTTCCCAGGGTACTTTTGCAATGGGAAGATTTTGGGAAAGAGCATGCTCGTCCTCTGCTCGAGCGCTATCGTCACAAGATTTGTTCGTTTAATGATGACATGCAAGGAACCGCAGCCGTTACGCTCTCCGCAATCATGTCAGCGGTGAAGGCCGCAAAGAGCAGACTCGAAGAACAAAAAATAGCGATTGTCGGCGCTGGAACAGCGGGTCTTGGAATCGCTGATCAACTTGCCCATGCGATGGTCCGCCATGGTTTGACACAAGAGGAGGCTAGAGCGCGCTTTTTCCTATTCGACCGCTATGGCCTCATTCATGAAGATTCCCCGACCACTGATGAAAACCAAAAAATCTATGCACGCAAGCGCAGCGAATTAGCTCATTGGAATTTGGCGAATAAAGAGAAGATCTCGCTTGTCGACCTTGCCAAAGCCGCAGCGCCTACTGTGTTGATCGGTGTCTCGGGACAAGCAGATGTTTTTACGCAGGATATCATCGAGAGCATGGCACACGCCACACCTCATCCCATCATCTTCCCTCTCTCTAATCCGACCTCATGCATAGAAGCACATCCTCAAAAACTCATCGAATGGACCAAAGGGAAGGCGATTATCGCTACGGGGAGTCCTTTTGCGCCTGTTTCTTATGGCGGCAAAACCTATCGAATCGCGCAGTGCAACAATTCCAATATTTTTCCCGGGTTGGGTCTTGGCGTGATCGCTGTTAAAGCGCACCAAGTCAGTGATGAGATGTTTATTCAAGCGGCCGAAACATTGAGTGCCCATTCTCCTTTGAATCATGGGGGAAGCGATTTGTTTCCGGCGCTTAAGGAATTACGCCAAGTATCGAGAGAGATCGCGATCAATACCGCAAAAACTGCGCGTGATCAAGGACTTACCGATAAAAAAATAAGTGATGACGAGATCGTTAAAGCTGTCGATCGCATGATGTGGTTTCCCGATTATAACCATTAGACATGCAAGAGGTCTATT
>Ga0206862_1004_pt1 | contig 81321 bp, 72 predicted proteins | sample Alteio_BWOrgCont_43_FD_152625 | JGI IMG/M metagenome (GOLD analysis project Ga0206862, IMG submission 152625) | Enriched cells from forest soil in Barre Woods Harvard Forest LTER site, Petersham, Massachusetts, United States -... | ecosystem: Environmental > Terrestrial > Soil > Temperate forest >... | reverse complement strand
CTCCTTCCTGCTACGGAGGGAAGAAAGAGGTTTACGCTGGGGATTGGATCGCCGTGACAGGAGGAAAAACTGGCAAAGATGGGATTCATGGTGCGACGTTCTCGTCGGAGGAGCTCCATGCGCAAAGTCCGATGTCGGCAGTTCAAATCGGAGATCCCTTCACTCAGAAGAAACTTCACGACTTTTTGCTTGAAGCGAGAGATCGAGGTCTTTATCGAACGCTGACTGACAATGGCGCTGGGGGACTCTCCTCCTCGGTAGGAGAAATGGCTCTTTTTTCTGGCGGATGCGAAATCGATTTAGACAAAGTGCCTTTAAAATACCCGGACCTCTCTCCTTGGGAAATTCTCTTGAGCGAATCGCAAGAGCGGATGACGCTTGCAGTACCGGAAGAAAAAAAAGAAGAGCTTCGAGAACTCGCCACTTTCCACGAAGTATCGTTCGCGTTGATCGGGACATTTTCACAAAGTGGATTTTTCCACGTCCATGCTCAAGGAAAAACGGTTGCTCGCCTCTCCTTGGATTTTCTTCACAAAGGAGTTCCTCAACTGCAGCTCGAAGCAGAATGGGAGGAACCATCCGAGCCCCATGTCTTTCTTCCGCTAACGAACCTCGGAAACGATCTTCATGGACTCCTCGCTCGCTATACGATTTGCAGCAAGGAGACGATCGTGCGCCAGTATGACCATGAAGTGCAAGGAGCAAGCTGTCTCAAGCCCTTCGTCGGCCCCTGTGCTGATGGCCCTGGCGATGCGAGTATTCTTTTGCCTATCGAATTTCAAGAAAAAGGAGAGGGGATTGTTATCTCAAATGGGATTTGCCCGCGTTACAGCGATATCGACACTTACGCGATGGCGGCCTATGCGTTAAGCGAAGCGATCTGCAACCAAGCAGCTGTGGGCGCTGATCCGAGTCGGATCGCAATTCTCGACAATTTCTGTTGGCCCGATCCTATCTTCCATCCAGACAAGACACCCGATGGAAAGCATAAGCTGGCGCAGCTGGTTCGCTCTGCGATGGCTCTTTACGATGGAGCCTTGGCTCTTGAGACGCCAATCATCTCCGGTAAAGATAGCATGAAAAACGATTACAAGATGGGTAACGTTAAAATTTCGATTCCGCCAACTCTTCTCATTACGGCAGTCGGCAAAATTCCCTGTGTTGAATCAGCAGTCTCCATGGACGTTAAACAGCCGGGCGATCTCGTCTATTTGGCCGGCGGGACCAAGCGGGAACTTGGCGGCTCCGAATACCTTGCTCTGAAAAAACTCAAAGGGGGAAAAGTTCCCCGCATCGATTTCCACTCGGTGAAACTACTCTGCCGTGCTCTCTTTGATGCAATCCAAGCAAAGCTCATTGCCTCTTGTCATGATTGCTCCGAGGGAGGTCTTGGAGTTGCTTTAGCAGAAAGTGCCTTTGCAGGCGGATTTGGCCTAGAGATCAACTTGAAACAGGGGGCTCTATTGGAGGAGATGAGCGATGCGGAGCTCCTTTTTTCTGAAACAGGAGGCCGTTTTGTCATTACGGTCGATCCTCATTGCAAAGAGGCGTTTGAAGAAATTTTCCGTTCTCTCCCTTGCGCTTGCATTGGCACGGTGCGTAGCGATACAGCATTTCTCATTCGTGGAAAAGAGGGTGCCCTCGTCATTGAAGAGGAGATAATGAAACTCAAAAAATCGTGGCAGGAGCCTTTAAAAACACTGTGAAAACGGTCCGAGCGCTTGTTTTGTCCGGTTACGGGATTAATTGCGAGAAGGAGATGGCCAAAGGGGCCGCTCTTGCAGGCGCAGACGTGGTGATTGCCCATGCGAAAGCTTGGCTTCTTGGAGAGATTCATTTATCCGATTTCCATTTGCTTCTCTTTCCTGGAGGATTTTCATTCGGAGATGAGCTCGGTGCCGGCAAAGCGTTCGCCAATCGAATCGCTTTTTCGAAGAGGAGTGAAGATCTTGCCCAATTCATCGAAAATGGCCGTTGCATTCTCGGTGTTTGCAACGGATTTCAGCTCTTGGTCAAATTGGGCATTTTGCCCGGGATGAAAAAAATCCCCGAAGCAGCGCTGATCCGAAACAGGACAGGACGTTTTGAGTCGCGCTGGGTCCATCAAAAGGTCGTCCCCTCTCGCTGCGTCTTCACCAATGGTCTTACCGATCTCTATCTTCCTGTGCGCCATGGAGAGGGAAATTTTGTCATGCCGGAGGTGGAGAAACTTTTGGCAGATGGACTCATCGCTATGCACTACACAACCCCTTCTGGAATACCCTCACAAGAATTTCCTCATAATCCAAATGGTTCTCAACTAGCGATTTCGGGAATCTCAGATCCTACAGGACGGGTTTTGGGAATGATGCCCCATCCTGAGGCGGCTCTTTTCTTCACACAGCTTCCCGACTGGATCAGGCAAAAAGAAGAGAAAAAGAGAACGGGGCAACCAATCCCCACTTATGGGCCAGGATTATCTCTTTTCAAAAATGCAATCGACTATTTGAGGCAAACATGAAACGAGCCCTTTTCTCCGTGACAGACAAGAATGGGATCGAGGATTTTGCAAAAGGGCTTTTGAGGCTTTTTCCGAACTTGGAAATCATCGCTTCGGGCGGTACTGCGGCTGCGCTGGAAAAGGGCGGTATCCCCCACATTTCCATTTCTGCCGTCACCCAATTTCCCGAATGTTTTGGAGGGAGAGTAAAGACATTACATCCAGCCATTCTCGGCGGGATTTTGTATCGGCGTGGGATCGATGATGAAGAAGCAAGGCGGTTGAACATCGAACCGATCGATCTTATCGTCTGCAATTTCTACTCGTTTAATCCCAATAAGAAAAGAGAAGAACTCGCCGACTCAATCGATATTGGCGGCTCCTCAATGGTTCGCGCAGCTTGCAAAAATTTCTCTTCCGTTGCGATCGTCGTCAATCCAAATGACTATCTGATTCTTTTGGAGGAACTCGAGAAAGGTTCACTCTCACTAGAGACGCGCGAACGATTAGCAGTCCAGGCGATCAAAATGAGCGCCGCCTACGAGGCAAAAATCGCAGATGCTTTTGATCGAGATTCTCTTTCCTTCCGGTTAGAAAAAGAGAGGAAACTTTCCTATGGAGAAAATCCTGATCAGGAAGGGTGGGTCTATTCATTCGCAGGAGAAGAGGGAGTCTCTTCGGCAAAAGTTTTGGGAGGAAAGCCCCTTTCCTATAACAATTATGAAGATGCGTCTCAAGCGTTCTATGCCCTCCAAAGGATCGAACAGATGTGCGGGGTAGCCATCGTCAAACACGGGAGTCTCTGCGGCTTTGCCACAGGAAAAACCCTAAAGCGGGCATTTCAAAAGGCCTGGGAGGGCGATGGTAAATCGGCCTATGGGAGCATCGTGGCGTTTTCCAAAGAGGTTGGAGAGGAGTTTTGCGAAGAGCTGAAATCCCGCTTTGTGGAAGTGCTTCTTGCCCCCTCTTTCAGCCCCGCATTTCTTGCCTGGACAGCTAAAGAAAAGCCCTCTCTCCGCCTTTTACAAGTTCGCTTAGACGCCGTTTCTCCTTGCCACTACCGGAGTATTTCCGGAGGGATGCTCGTTCAAACGCCTAAAAAAGATCTGTTCTCTTCGTTAGAGAGGTATCTCCAGCCCTTGGTCTCAGGAGAAGGAAAAATCGGCGTTGCGACGAAGCGGCAACCAAAGAGAGGGCAAGAAGGGCTATTTCACTTTGCAATTGCTGCAGTGCAATCAGTAAAATCGAACGCCATTGTCCTCGTCCGAGAATATGAGCCCTCTTTTTATCAACTGATTGGCGCCGGAGGCGGACAGCCCAATCGAGTCGATAGCCTACAGCGGCTCGCGATTCCAAAAGCGATCGAAAATTTGAAGAAAGAAGGCAGCGATTTACAGCACGAACTTGGGCAGCTAGTTCTCGCAAGCGACGGCTTTTTCCCGTTTGCCGATAGCATTACGGCAGCTGCGGAGTTAGGGATCCAAATTGTTTTGCAGCCCGGAGGATCGGTGCGGGATGAAGAAGTCATTCAAGAGGCCGATAGGCGAGACCTCTGTATGATTTTTACAGGACAAAGATATTTCAACCATTGAAGAGAGAAACATATGCAACCAGCACTTTTGCTTCCAGAACTCGGCGCAAGGCGTCAGGGAAAGGTCCGTGATATCTACGAAAAAAACGACCAGATGATTTTGGTCGCAAGCGACAGGATCTCTATTTTCGATCGGATTCTCCGGGAACCGATTTTTGAAAAAGGGAGGATTTTGACTGAACTCGCCCTTTTCTGGTTTGAAAAGACCAAGGACATCATTCCGAATCATGTCATTTCTCACCCCGATCCTAATGTGCTCATCGTCAAAAAATGCACGCCGATTCCTATCGAAGTCATTGTCAGAGGATTTGTCGCAGGTTCACTTTGGAGGGATTACGAGAAGGGCGCGCGGCAAAAATGTGGCGTTCCGATTCCCGATGGGCTGAAGAGAAACAGTCCTCTTCCCAAGCCCATCGTGACGCCCACGACAAAGAGCACCTCGGGACACGACGAAGACATGACAAAAGAGGAAATCCTCAAGCAAAAAATTGTAACACCGGAGCAATGGGATGAAATCGAAAAAAAGGCGATCGCCCTTTACCAAAGAGCGAACGAGCTTTTGAAACAACGAGAAATGGTGATGGTCGACACCAAGTATGAATTTGGGTGGGATGCGTCCAATCAACTCACTCTCATCGACGAAATCCATACCCCTGATTCATCGCGGTTCTGGTTCCAAAAAGATCTCGAAAGGAAGGAAATTCGATTTCCCGACAAGGAATTCGTCCGAGAATGGGCAAGAGAGAGCGGTTTCACGGGAGAAGGAGAATTACCATCTCTCCCCGAAGAGATCCGCGAGAAAGTCCACCATGGCTACGCAGAGATCTATGGAGCGATTACGGGGAATGCCCTGCGAGAAGAGTCCCGCCATTTTCCGAAGAGAATGTTGCACAATCTCAAAAAGGCCAAATTGATCCAAGGGGCTTTTGCCCTCATCATCCTTGGCAGTGAAAAGGACAAAAGCCATGCGGAAAAAATGGGGCTGTTGTTCCAGGAAGAAAATATCGGACACCGGACAGAGATCGCATCCGCCCATAAACACCCCCGCCAATTGCTTCAGCTCCTCGATGCATTCAATGAATCTCTAGAACCGGTTGTGTGTATCACGGTTGCAGGAAGAAGCAACGCTTTGTCCGGCGTCGTAGCCGCGAATCTCAGATGGCCTGTCATTGCATGTCCTTTTTTTCAAGATAGCCAAGATTATCTGATCAATATCCATTCCACCTTGCAAATGCCAAGCAAGGTTCCAGTCTTAACTGTGATCGACCCGCAAAATGCCGCTTTGGCTGCGATCCGAATTCTTAAGACGATGGAGACACACGCTTGAAAATCCTCGTGATTGGTTCGGGAGGGAGAGAACATGCTCTTGCCCATACTTTTTGGCGGCAGGGACATGAGGTGTTCTGTTGCCCTGGTAATCCGGGCATCCGTACCATTGCAACTCCCCTTGCCAGAGAGTTGCTGGACGACTTCGCCGTTCTCGTCCGCAAGGTCCGGGAATTGAAGATCGACCTCACAGTCGTCGGTCCGGAATCCTTTTTAGAGAAGGGGATCGCTGACGTCTTCGCCTCCGAAAATCTTCTGTTGTTTGGGCCGAATCAGAGGGCCGCTCGGATAGAGAGCAGTAAAGCTTGGGCCAAAGAGTTCATGACCAAATATCAAATACCAACGGCTCTCTTTCAAGTGTGCGGAAGTTTAAATTCTGCACTGCAAACCGCACACTCTTTTTTTTCCAAAGGCAAAAAAGCCGTCGTCAAACCAAGCGGTCTCACCGGCGGACATGGGGTCGTTTGTTGTCAGACATACGAAAAGGCGGAAAAGGCACTCAGGCATCTCTTTAAAGAAAAGCCCTACGGAAGTGCAGGCCAGGAAGTCGTGATCGAAGAGCATCTCTTTGGACCAGAATTGTCTTTACAAGTGATTTCTGATGGGGTTGCGATATTTCCGTTACTCGCTGCCCAAGATCACAAAGGGCTTTACGATGGAGATCTCGGCCCAAATACCGGCGGCATGGGAGCATATGCCCCTTTGCCGTTTGTCGATCGGGCCATGCATGAGAGAATTGAGCAGACGATCATCGAGCCCACATTAAGAGGTTTGCAGCAAGAAGGGATCTTGTATCAGGGAATCCTCTATTTCGGGCTCATGTTGACTCAAGAGGGGCCGAAAGTTCTCGAATATAACTGCCGTTTTGGAGATCCCGAAGCGCAGGCCATTTTACCTCTTTTGGAAACCGATTTAGCCTCTCTGATGATGGCAGCAGTTCGAGGGGATCTCCCCTCTCAGACCATCCAATGGAAATCTGGGGCGAATTGCTGTGTTGTTCTGACCTCCGAAGGGTATCCCGGCTCTCCGATCACTGGGAGTCTGATCGGCGAGTTGCCAGAAAAAGATGATCTCTTTTTGTTTCACGCAGGCACTGCTTTAGATAACCGAGGAAATCTCGTCACAGCCGGCGGCCGTGTTCTCGGAGTCACGGCGCTTGGAGCCGATTTAGATGATGCGATCGCTAAGGCTTATCAGGCTATTGAAGGCAGATTTCCTTGGGCTTACTTCAGGAGGGATATTGGCAGAGCCACTGTTTCGACCCAGATTTGATCGACCTATGCACATTGCCGTCTTCGGCTCTGGTGCAGGGACAACTTTGCGTGCAATGTTGAGATCGCAAAAGAGCAGCTCCTCTTTCGCGATTCGTCTTCTCTACACCGATCGCGAATGTCAATTTCAGAAAATCGCCAAAGAGGAAAAACTCCCTCTTATTTACCATCCTTGGAAAGTACCCCGAGCAGACTATGACAGAGAGGGCTTGGAGCTGCTCCGCACTTTTTCGGATAAACAACAGTGTCCCATCGATTTTCTTCTTCTCGCGGGATACATGCGGCTGATGTCTTTCGTATGGCTAAAGGCCTTTGAATACAGAATTTTGAACATCCATCCCGCTGATCTGACAGTTCTCGATCAAAAGGGAGGAAGAAAATACATCGGCGCAAATGCCGTTTTCGAAGCGCTTCAAAAGCACGAGAAGAGGACGAGATCCACTGCGATCTTGATCGACGAACAGATTGATGGGGGCCCTATTTTAGTTTCAGGATCTTGGGTGCCCTACGAAGGAGACTATCCAGTGACGCAAGAGCTGGCATCGCAGCACCAAGAAAAACAGAAAGCCATGAGCGATTGGCCTGCATGTTTCGCCGCCTTGCAGCTCATTGGCGAGGGTCGCTTGTCGCTGCAAACAGAAACGCAAGAAGTTTTTCTCGATGGAGAAAAATTGCCCCCTTGCGGTTATGAACTCACCTTTGTCGAATCGCATTAGCCGAGGAGAACCAGGATGTGCGGAATCATCGGAATTCTAGGAGATGAACCGATTGCTGAATGTCTGTATCACAGCATGTTGCAATTGCAGCATCGGGGACAGGATGCATCTGGCGTGTTTCTTTCCGATCCCATTTTCGGCGAGACCCTTCGCAGAAGAAGCGGATGGGTCTTTCAGCTCTTTCAAGAAGAGCCCCCTTTGCCCGAAACCCGATGGGGGCTTGGACATGTCCGATATTCCACATCCGGCAAAGGGCAGGTTGAAGATGCGCAGCCTCTAGTCTTAAAAAACCAGGACCACACCTTAGCCATCGTTCACAACGGCAATCTCATCAATTATTCCAAAATCCGAGAGGAACTTGAAAACGAAGGGACATATTTTCAGACTACCTGCGACAGCGAATCGATTTTGCACATTCTCTCTCAAAATAGAGCCTTCGAAGAACCTTTTTTCGACAACCTTTGCCAAGCCGTTCAAAAGGTCTATCGGAAGATCAATGGCTCTTATTCGGTGATCGGCCTAGTAACGGGGCGGGGAATATTCGCTTTTCGCGACCCGCTCGGAATCCGCCCCCTGCTCATAGGAACAGCGAAAAATCTCACCGCAATCGCTTCCGAGACTCTCGCCCTCTCCAACATCGGCTGCAAATCCATTCGAGATGTTGAACCTGGCGAAGTGGTTTTTCTCGATGGAGCTCGTCATCTCCATCGAAGGTCTCTCACCTGTCGAAAGCATAGCCATTGTGCTTTCGAGTTTAATTATTTTGCCAAGACCCCATCTGTGATGGAAGGCAAGGAGGTCTATACGATCCGGATTGAGCTCGGAAGGCTTCTCGCCGAAAAGATTCGGACGTTGGATCTTCCGGCTATTGATGTTGTTGTTCCCGTTCCCGAGACGGGCAATCCTGCCGGCATCGCCCTCGCTCAGCATCTGCAACTCCCTTTTGCGGAGGGGTTTGTTCGCCACAGCCATGTGGGAAGAACATTCATCATCGCCGGACAGGAGAAACGACAAACCGCCTCGATCCAAAAATTAACTCCGATTCGCTCTGTGTTTGAAGGGAAAACTGTCTTACTCGTCGACGATAGCATCATCCGAGGTACGGTCTCCCAGCGAACCATTAAGCTCGCCAGAGAGGTAGGAGCAAAAAAAATTCTTTTCGCTTCGACCTTTCCCCCTATTCTACACCCATGTGTGTATGGGATTGATTTTCCGAACCAAGACCAACTCATCGCTTCCAAGAAAACCCTTCCTGAAATTTGCGAGTGGATTGGAGCCGATTTCGTCATTTACAACACCGTAGAGGATCTTAAAAAAGCCATTGGACTCCCAGATCTATGTCTAGCCTGTGTCACAGGAAAATATCCCACTTGCACGAAAGAGCTAGAAACTCTTCAACGCCTGCGAGAAAAAGATCTCGTTCACTGACAACCCCATTTTTTCAATTAATTGTTTACTCAATCAACCGCTAATAGATTATTTTGAATGGCGCGATTCTGGAAATCGCGCCATAATTTCGGAAAAAGTGGCGCGATAAACGCGAATTGCGCCATAATCTCAGAAAAATGGCGCGATTCATAGGTCTACAAATTCATGGTCAATAGGTCAAAACGTCTGCCTTGTGATCTCTTGCTTGAAATGATCGGGCGGTTTCCGAAAGGGGCCTCGCTTGAAGAGGTAATCGTTGGATTGGATCCTACAATTTCTCGCCGCACTCTTCAGAGAAGGCTCGCCTCGTTGGTAAAAACTGGCCATCTCGTCGCGATGGGTCAAGCACGCGCAAGACGGTATAAACTTAAGCATATTCCTGAAGAGGAGTTACCACAACCTCTTAGATATACTTCATTCCCAATCACTGAGGCGGCAGCATTGATCCACGAAAAGGTAACCCAGCCTCTTCACGCTAGACACCCTGTCACATATAATAGAGCATTCTTGGAAAGTTATAGACCCAATATCACCTATTATCTTTCAGAAGATCTTCGAAGAAATTTATTAGAACTCGGCGGAACAGAAGATGGGAAATATCCAGCAGGAACCTATGCACGACAAATTTTCCATCGATTGCTCATTGATCTTTCCTGGAACTCCAGCCGCCTTGAAGGAAATACCTATACGCTCTTAGAAACGGAGCGGCTGCTAGAATGGGGAAATACTGCCGCAGGAAAAGATCTTAAAGAAACTCAAATGATTCTCAATCACAAAGCTGCAATTGAGTTTTTAATCCATTCAGCAGAAGAAATAGGAGTGAATCGTTATACCATTTTGAATTTGCATACACTTTTATCTGACAACCTCATGCCTAATCCCGCAGCATCTGGCCGTCTACGAACATTTTCTATAGGGATTTCACATTCAACATATTTACCAATCGCTATTCCACAGTTGATTGAAGAATGTTTTGATTTACTTATAGCAAAAGCGAGTAGCATCAACGATCCGTTCGAGCAAGCGTTTTTCCTCATGGTACAGATCCCTTACCTACAGGCGTTCGATGACATCAATAAAAGAACCTCCCGTCTTGCAGCTAACATCCCTTTGATACAAAAAAATCTCTGCCCACTGTCATTCACCGATGTGCCTGAGGAAATGTATATTAATGGCCTTCTGGGCATTTACGAGTTAAATCGGGTTGAACTATTGCGCGATGTATTTGCTTGGGCCTATGAACGATCCTGTATTCTCTATTCAACAACTCGGAAAGCCCTTGGGGAACCCGACCCGTTTCGCATGCAATATCGAAATGCTATCAAGCAAACAATTGGAGATATTGTTCGACACACTATGAATAAAGATCAGGCGGTAAGCACTATTCGCCAACATGCCTTTGATTCTATTCCAACACAGGATCAGTCTCGCTTTATCGAAATAGTGGAAAAAGAACTCCTGAACTTGCACGAAGGCAATATAGCCCGCTATCAGCTACGCCCATTAGACTATACAAACTGGAAAAAATCGTGGCATTGAGAGACTGTCCACAAACTATCAATCCATCAGATTCGGAAGCCCTTTTCGAGGAGGTTTCGTCCGGCTTTGAGGTGGCATACGCAGACGCCGTAGGCGCCTCAAAGCCGGACGAAAGATCACGAAAAGGGTTCGAAGAGGATGGATTCAGAGTTTGTGGACAGTCTCTGAGGTGGAACATAAATGCTGGTCTGCTATAAAATCGGTCCCTTCTAATTAAGATGGACGTCATGGCTTTAAAATCTCCCCGTGGAAAAAGATCAAAAGCAGAACTTGAAAACCAATTTTCTTCGCTTGTAGAACAAACAACGCTTGAAAAAGCTAATGTTTCGCCAAAAATGGAACTAGCGGCTCAAATTCAAGAAGCAGAGGCGAAGGCTGCAGTTAGTGAAATCACTGTTGAAGTCGTTGTAAAAAAACTATCCGATCTCAATCTGGAAATCTCAAGGACTTTGTCTAATTTAGCTGAAAAGATGACCGGCGAAGTAACCCTTCTTCGATCTTTTCGAGAAGCCGTTTCTCTTGAGTCTAGGGAACTACAGCGTCTGCATGGTATCGACATTGCAGCATCTAGCATCGATCAACTGGTTGCAGATTATAACGATAAAAAAAGATTGGTAGAAACTGAAATTGCGAATGCAACTGCTGAATGGGAAAAAATACAAGAAAGCAAGAAACTACAAGAAACAGACTATGCTGAGACTCTTAAAAAAAATCGGATCAGGGAAACAGAAGATTACGAGTATAAAAAAACTCTGGAGCGGAAAAAACTACAAGATCGTTTTGAAGAAGAAAATCGGTTAAAAGAAAAACAGAATAGAGAAACTCAGGAAGCACTTGAGAAGAGCTGGAAACAACGTGAGGAGGAACTGAAATCTCGAGAAGAAGAACTCTCTTCTTTGAAAAAAGAGGTAGAAAAATTTCCATCCCACCTCGCCTCAGAGTGTGCAAAGGCAGCAAAAGAGGCGACAAAAGAAGCCGAAGCAAAATACAATCAAGAAATCGCTCATCTAAAACGAGACTTAATTGTTGAAAAGCAAATTGGCGAACTTAAAATCAAACAATTGCAAGACACACTCACAATTCAACAAACTCAAATGTCTTCCCTACAAACACAATTGGATGAAGCAAAACGTCAAGTTCAAGACATCGCAGTTAAAGCCATCGAAGGCGCTTCAGGAGCCAAAGCGCTTTCCCATATCAATCAGATTGCGATTGAGCAGGCAAAAAATAGGCCCGCAAATTAGACATCTTGCACATCAAATAGATAACCCATACTTGCTATGGGTTATATCGTGGCTTTCTTTTGGCTCGAGATGTGTGAAGATATCCGTTTCCGAATCCAACGCTGTTTTCAATGTGGATTCTATTTCACTCGCCATTTCATGGGCCGATGCCAGAGCGATGTCTTTCGGGAATAAAAGATGAAACTCGATAAATATTCTGTAGCCTGATTGTCGATGTCTGAGATGGTGGAACTCCAAGTTCCTGACGGATGTTTCCCTTTCGATGATCGAGAAAATTTGCTTATGCAAAGCTAAATCGGCACGATCCATCAATCCAGAGATGCTTTTTTTTATCAATTTGCTACCTGTCCATAAGATGTTCCCCGCTGCTAGAACAGCAACGATCGGATCGAAAATCGATTTTCCGGTGGCTTTGACTAGAATCAAGGCAATGATCACCGCCATGCTCGTCCAACAGTCGGTGAAAATGTGTTTTCCGTTAGCTTCTAGCACGATCGACCTATACTTTTTCCCCTTTTTTATTAAATACAAACCTAGCGCAAAGTTGATTACAATGACCGCTATTGTAAACCCCATGCCTTCATCGATGTTTTCTATTTCAACTCCAAAGAGTATTTTATAACCAGCCTTATAGAAAATATAGCACGCAGCAATGATGATCATTGCCCCTTCAAATCCTGCTGAAAAAAAGCCAGCCTTTTCATGACCATAAAGATGATCCTCATCCGCCGGTTTTAGACTCACCCACATGCTGTAAGCAGCAAATCCTACAGCAACCACATGGACAACGGATTCAGAGGCGTCGGAAAGAATCGCAGCAGACCCTGTGATGGTATAGGCATAGATCTTCATGGCAAGAGTCAACAGTCCAACACAAAAAGATACCCGTATGACAAAATTCATGTCTTTCTTATCAGAATCCGATAACGAGAATTTTTTCATGTACGAATCATTTTAACCTTTTCTAATTTCGACGACTGATTCGAAGCGCCGCGCTTGTCGCAAAAGATCGACGATCTCTTCAGCTACTTTTTCTGCCGACAGCAGCAGCTCTAGATTCTCTTCGGGAAATTGTGTTCTTCGCATCGTTGTATCCGTACGCGCGGGTGCTACGACATTGACGATGAGGTCTGTCCGCTCTTTTGCAAGTCCTTGGGAAAAGTTCACAATCGCCGCTTTAGTCGCAGCATAGACCGCTATCTCCTCTCTACCATGAAAATAGGAGGAGGAAGCGATGTTAATAATTTGTCCCCCTTCTTTGAGCTGCACATGTTTGCAGGCTAAAACCACTCCGCGAAAGTTCAAGTCGATCTGCGCATCAATACTCTCTTTGGAAAGGGTTTGAAGAGAGGCCCGTTCGAGATGTCCAACACAATTAATCAAACCATCCAGAGGGCCAAACTGTTCATGCAGCTTGGTAAAACAAGTCTCTATACTCGCGCTACATCGGAAATTAACGCTATTGTCCGCTGAACGTGAAAGGGGAATAGGGATGGCTCCTTCCTTCTCCAGCAGTCTTGTTAAGGCGCTTCCAATCCCTCCAGTTCCTCCGGAAATCGCGATTCTCGCTCCTCGTAGATCACGCCTTGGCGGCAAACGCTCCTCAAATTGACCTTGTCTAAGCATTTGCTCAGCCAGCAAAAGATCTAAAGGCGTTGTGATCTTGATGTTGCTCTCTTCGCCTTGAACGATAGCAACCGCCGCTCCAATCTCGCGTACGAGACGGCAATCATCTGAAATGCCTTCTAGCGTAAGAGCCTGAGCATGATGGTGAGCTTGACAAATCAATTTGAACTGAAAACTCTGAGGAGTTTGTCCACGTAAGAAATGCGAGCGAAGAGGAATCGTATGAATGAAATCACCACTTGGTGCGTACACTAAGGTGTCAGTCGAGGCAATGCAGGTATCGGCCGCGCCTACTTCTTGCGCTTTTAGGATATTCTCATCGATCATCCTTTTCGTTACAAAAGGTCTTACCGCATCGTGGATGACAACGATTTCGGTCGTTGAGGGGCAGGCCATGACCCCGAGAAAGGAAGATTCCTGTCTGGTAGCCCCACCAGGAATGATGCGTAGAGAGGAGCCGAGATACTCTTTGATGTCTTCTTCGATTTCTCTAATCCAACCCGATGGGGCTACTAGAAGAATTTCTTTAAAACGGTCGCTATCAATAAATTTTTCGACAGTATAGAGATAAAGCTTTTTGCCTGCGGCGAGATGAAATTGTTTTGGGCGAGAACTTCCAAACCGATCTCCCGTCCCTCCCATAAGTAGAATCGCGCGAACATCTTCATAACTTGTCATATCTTCACTTGAGAGAATTGTAGCTATGAGCTAGATTTTTAACCTGCATCAGGGAAAGTCACCATTCCTGTGCAAATTAAACCCAAAGCAGGGGTTTTTATGCCATGCCTAAGTAGCTCAACTGGCAGAGCAATGCTTTCGTAAAGCAGAGGTTGTCGGTTCAATTCCGGCCTTAGGCATTCTTTTTCAAACAGTTTTTTTGTTTTCTTGAATCTCTACTGGCTGCTATTCTGCAAAATTTTTAAGCTTTTTTACTTAAGCTCGAGGAACGACATGAAGTGTTTTTACAAGGCTATTTTATCTGCTGTGCTGTTTCCAACTTTAATAACAGCTCTTCTCACTCACGAAGAGATCGACTTCTATGAACAACATGGCTTCCTAGTGATTCCCAATTTTTATAGTGCAGAAGATTGCGACAATTTAAAAAATCATATGGCTGAGATAGTTCAAACATTCGATGAGAACACCGTTAGTTCGATCTTTGCCGATGGACCCGTCTCATCAAAGGATGCCTATTTTTTAAATTCTGGCGACAATGTGAGTTTCTTCTTTGAAAAAGGGGCATTTGCGCTAAATGGATCTCTAAAATATCCTAAAGAGCTCTGCTTAAATAAAGTCGGTCATGCCATGCATGATCTCGATCCTCAATTCGATGCCTTTTCCAGAGTCCCTAAACTGGCTGCATTGACCTCTGATTTAGGCGTCCATAACCCACTGCTTATCCAGTCAATGTACATCTTCAAACAACCTCATATCGGCGGAGAAGTCTCTTTCCATCAGGATAGCACATTCATCATCTCGGAGCCGAATACGACGATAGGCTATTGGATAGCCATCGAAGATGCAACAGTTGAAAATGGATGTCTTTGGGTCATTCCCGGAGAGCATAAATCTCCTTTGAAAACACTCTGCGTAAGAAGAGACGATCATACGGAATTTTTGACATTCGATCACACTCCCTGGGACAACAACCACTCGGTTCCTCTTGAAGTCAAAAAGGGCACTTTAATCGTCATCCATGGGCATCTCCCTCATATGAGCTATATGAATACTTCTCCAAAGTCTCGCCACGCATTCACTTTGCACGTCATCGATGCCTCCAGCACCTTTTCAAAACTAAATTGGTTACGTCGTTCTGAAGATTTCGCTTTCAAGGGTTTCGTGAAGTAGAACCTCACAAGATGTCTAATCAGGCCAGGTCCTCTTTGAGCTGCAAGCTCTTCAGTCTTTGGTGCAGGAAAGCTGCACGGTGGTGTTGAACCTGTGGTGACTCTTCATCTTTTTGTCCTAACGTCTTCAAAAGATGAGCTCTTCGTACGAGAAGAAAGAGGTGATTGATCGCTTGGTCTGATAATCCTCCTAACCAGCCCAGGTCAATGCCCAGCTTAATGAGACTCAAGGAGGAAAGTGCTTCTTTTGTGCTCAGTTGATAGGAATGAGTGAGCAGCCCATACGCTCTGCTGATGCGATCTTTCATCTCGCCACTTCCCTCTTTTTGGATCTCAGCACGCGTTCTTTTTTCCTCGCCGACAATCTTGGTCGCAGAAAGATGTACAGAGCGTAGGATCTCTTGTTCGGAGACGCCCAAACTATAGGCGTTTTTCAAGATCATATAATCGGCTAGGAAATCGCTTTTACTACCGTCTAAGCCTGTGATCTCTACTTCCTCGAGGGTTTTTAAAACACTTTCCAAATGATTGGAATAGCGCAAGGCGGGTATGTGCAAATACGCCGAGACATTGAGGGCCGTCCCACATTCTCTTGGATTGGCCGTCAAAAATCCAAACTCAGCAGAAAACGCAAAGGCCAGTTCTTTGCCGATGGATTCCTCGCAACGAGCAAGTTCATTCCACGTATCATCCCAAGAGTCTGCGACATCGATCCACTGTAAAAAGAGATGATCCTGAATATTGAGCTGAGCAAAGAAACGTCCCTGAAAATCCACCGCTATTCCTTGTCCTACCCCAGCATTTTGAAAGCCTTCTCGACAAAGGAAATGTTCGCAAAAAAATTCCTTATCGATGGGGGAGAGTTTTTCTGCTGCGATCACTTGGCATCGCTCATTGCCAAAAAACTTGATAACCGATTGCTCTAACAACAGAAAAAGGCGGCTCATCTCCTCGGAAGAAAGTTTCGCTGGGAAATTTGAACGGGCAATATTCCTTTTGCATTGAAATATCGTCGTAGTCCAAACAGGATTGCTTTTTAGCTGCCAGGGGTTGTGTTCGAGAAAAACGTTTGCCAGCTCAACTGGATCCTTCATGATGCCCTTTTTCCGTCAAAGCCTTAATTTGATCGCGCAACCACGCCGCTTGCTCGTAGTTTTCTTTTTTGAGAGCCTCTTTAAGCGCTTCGTTCAAACTAACGATTTGACTTGTGGAGGAAAGTTCTACTGTCTTATCGGGTGTTTTTCCAGTGTGGAGAACCTGTTTTTTGGTGTTTTCTTTCATTTTTTTCATCCTATTTGGAATCTTTCGTTCCGCTATAAGTTCTTGTATGAGTATGTCGTTAAAAACATTATAACATTCTGGACAACCTACTATCCCGCCTGTGCGGACAGAAAGAAGAGTCGTCCCGCACCGGCCGCAGCAAACCCCTGCTTCCTTTCCAACAATTTGTTTTCCTAGAGTAAGAGAGGTATTGCCATAAAGTTTGGCCTGTAAGACGGGACATTCAGAACACATTTCTATACAGGTAACAAGATCCCCTACGATCTCTTTATAGATGACCGCGACTGGTCTCCGACACTGGCCGGCGCACTCTTCCGGTCTGTCAGCCATGGTTAACCTCTTCCCCCTCTATAAGGACGATTGTCAAAGTATACTTCAGTCGCCTTTCGAAGCAAAAGCAATGAATCATTCGACAACTGTCTCTAAAACCGGATTCTAGGAATGAGGCTATTTATTAGCTACTTCACTTATCGTTCCTGCTTCCCCTTCCGAGGAAAAAGCCACCGCTTCTTTCTGCCCGGGCATAGCGATTGCAAAGAAAAACGTCATCACCATGAGAACCCCTAAAATTTGAAGGCTCAGATGGCAGGTCGAGCTAGAAAATGCCGTACTCAAAATTCCAGCAACGATGACTATTAGATGGGAAATGCACCATGCCATGCCCATAAGAAGGCCCGAAACAAAACTTGGGCTTTCGGGAACAAGCTTATTTCCCCAGGTGACAATCGTCGGGTTAATCGGCCAAGAACATGCGCCAAAAAGAGCCAGGAGCACTGCGATCAGCCAGCTAGAACTCATAGGAAGGAACAGCAATAAGTAAAACAAGCTAAAGCTGAAGCCGGAGACGGTGATCATCATAAGCCTCGGACCAAATCGATCGATAATCATACCTGCGGGAATAAGAGCCATACTTGCGCCAATGAAGAAGCAAAGGAACCCTCCCCCATGACAAAGCCAGCTATTACACGATTTTTCCCTTAATAAATCAGGGAGTAGAAAGATAAAAGCCAGCAGCAACCCTTGGCTAAAAACTTGGGAAAAATAGAGTAGCCCAAGCGGACGGCGTTTTGTCTTAAAGGGCTGTAAAAACTCTTGCAGCTTAAGTCGTTCACGCGAAGGGGCCACTTTTGTAAAACGGAACCGATAGATGCCAAAGCAAGCAGCAACTGTGATGAGGGAAAAAACAGCCATGCGTTCAGCATGGCCGTGCAATAGTGAGGCGTAGCAGATCTGTGAAGATCCTTGCCCTAGAGCTCCGGCAAAGGCAAACCCTAAAATGATTTTCCCCCGATTTTTCTCGGAAATGCCCCCTATAAAACCTACAGCTGCTGGATGAAAAGCGCCCGAACCTAGCATGACGCACAAGATGAGAAAGAACCAAGCGGAAGCCGTATGGGCAAAACCAATCAAGAAAATCGCTGAAGAAAGCAAAAGCCCAAGGACTATGATATGCTTGCGCTTCCCTCGATCACAAAAATAGCCAAAGAGAAGCTGCATCCCCTCTCCTAAAAAGCCGCATACGCCCGCGATGAGGCTGGCCACCTGAAGATCGATACCGCTCAGCGTTTTGTAAAGAGGCCAAATCCCTACAGTGGTATCGACTAGGAAATGCCCAAGATAAATGAGGAATAAAGTTAGAAGCATAAATGGAATGGCTTGTTGTGCCGCAACACAAGGGAATCTGAAGAGTATCCGTGGAAGTCGAGTTCAACATCAGTCTATCTAAATTGGACAAAAATTGGAATCTGGAATATGGTAGCCTCGTATAAAGTGTTTTTTAGAACCCCCATGAACTTAAGGATTTTTCATGAAGAAGATGATTGTTCCCTTGTTTTTTACTATGCTGTTTAACTTTGCTGCGTTTGCAGAAGAACTTTCTACCAATGCTACTGCTTCCACAGAAGAAACCGCTCTCCAAGCGGATCAAAGTGAAGTCATCGTGCAGAACAATGACAATACCGGAATGTCTTCCAATAGCTGTAATGCTCTTCCAACGGATCAGCAAAACTTTGCCATGCAATTGAATTCATCGAATAAAAATATGTTCTGCAATAGCTTCAATAAGGATCAGAGAAAATCGGCAATACAGATGATGTCAAAATCGAATTCTACCGGTACAAAAATGTCCGCCGACCAGGCTGTTGAGCAAGTGGCAAAAAATAATAACATCATGCCATCCAATCCATCGAATCAACGATCCCCAGGCGGTTGCCCTACTCGTTGATCTTTGGGGGAGATGATTGAAGTGGAGGCAGTATAGATCCCTACATAGCTCACATCCAAAAGATGGATGCGATGAAAGATCAGCTGCCGTTTCCAGAGTTCAAGCTTGGCCTTACATGGTTCAACTCTCCCCCTCTTACCAAAGCCTTTTTTGCAGGAAAATTAGTCGTCGTTGATTTTTGGACCTATTGTTGCATCAATTGTCTGCATACTTTGCCCCTTCTCAAGAAGCTTGAAAAAAAGTACCACAATAAGCCCGTTTTTTTTCTTGGCATCCATAGCGCCAAATTCCCAAATGAAAAGATCGATGAACAAATCAAAAAAGCGATCGAGCGTTATACCATCACACATGCAGTCGTGAATGATCCCGACCTGCACACATGGAAAATTCTCGGGGTGCGCGCTTGGCCAACACTTCTTCTACTCGGCCCCCATGAAAACTGCCTTTTCATGGCCAGCGGCGAAGGGAAAATTGGTGAGCTCGATCTCATGATCGAAGCGGCCCTTTCGTATTATTCCTTAAATGCTATAGAACCCGCACCGCCCTTCTTAGAAAAAGCCACTCCTTCGTTTCTTTCTTTTCCTGGGAAAGTGGCTTTTAATGCGCAAAGGCGCTTGATCTGCATCGCGGACAGTGGACATAACCGGTTAGTCTTGGCTAAATTCGATGGAACTGTCGTAGAGATCATCGGCGGCGATGTTCCAGGGTTTCATGATGGGAATTTTCCTCTAGCAAAATTCCGTAGTCCTCAAGGGATCGCATTTCACGAAAATACCCTTTACGTAGCAGATACCGGTAATCATGCCTTGCGTTGCATTGATTTCGACCAACAGACTGTTCAGACGATTGCTGGCATAGGACAGCAAGGATCTGATCGTAGAGGAGGAAAAATAGGCGTTAAGCAAGCGTTAAATTCCCCTTGGGATGTTTTGGTAATAGCGAATTGTCTTTTCATTGCCATGGCCGGCGCGCATCAAATTTGGGTCTATGATGTCTTAAACAAGATCGTTACAAACTTTAGCGGTAGCGGCCAAGAGCTTCATCTGAATAGTGAAGACGCTTTGAGCGCTGCTTGGGCGCAACCTTCAGGATTATCGCTCGGCAAGAACTTTCTCTATGTTGCTGATAGTGAAAGCAGCTCTATTCGTAGGATTGATCTAACCAAGGGAAGCACTGAAACAGTCATTGGCGGCGATCCACAAAATTCTTCCAATCTCTTTGTTTTCGGTGATTGCGAGGGAGGAAAAGAAAAAGCCCTTCTTCAACATCCTCTTGCGGTTCTTTACCTGGAATCTTCAAGGGAACTCGTCATTGCTGATACATATAATCATCGTCTGAAAAAATTCCATTTGAAGAGTGGTCAATTAAAGAATTGGGTTGGAAAGGGGGTAGCAGGTTATCAAGATGGTAAAAAAATGGAGGCTTGTTTTGACGAACCTTCTGGACTTGCCTATTCTAAAGCAGACCATTGCGTATTAGTAGCCGATACAAATAATCATGCTATCCGCGTAATCAACTGTCTAACCAATGAAGTGACTACTCTCCCATTACACGCCCAGTAAGAGCCGCAAAATTAAACAGAGCCTTGAGCTTGTTTAAGATCTTGCGAAAGCTGTGTTTTAGCTTGCACACTTCCAGTATCTTGAAAATCCTGAAAGTCCTTTGCGATTTGTTGGTTCTTCTGTAAGAGATCGGGACGTTTCATTCCTCTCGCAGAATCGTTGAGAACTTGCAATGCATTTTCCATGACATTTTTGAAGGCATCTTTTTTGTGCACTTCATCTGCGGAGCTATATTCCTTTAACGCCCGCTGGAACAGATCGACACCCTGCTTGTATTCTTGACGATAAGTTTGTAGGTCTTGTGGGCTGGTTGGTCCGCTTCCTTCAACACTTGACATAGCAACACTCCTTTTTCTTTTACTTCTCAAAAAAAAAGGTTAGAATCAAACAAAAAAATCTCGTTGCCGCTCTCTATCCAGTTGAAAGAAGTGAAGGCATAGGGAATTTTATCAGAAAACATACGCGAGGTTCTTTTATGCGACTTTCGTTTTTCCATTTTCTCTTCTTTGCCGCCCCCTTATTTCTTCAAGCTGAGAGCGATGCCCCCCAAACGCAGCAAGAAGCTCAACAAGAGCTGCCCTATGATAGAGATAGAGAGTTATTCCTAGAACCTGAGAGTATGTCCGCTTCACCTCTTCTCCAAGGTCTAGAAAAGCTGGCGCAGACATCCGATGAAGAACGGATAAAATCCCCCCAGGAAGTTCAACAAGAACTTGATCGAGACGAGAAATTATTCGAAGAAGCTCAAGAGATGTTCAATCCATGGTATACGGGTCCCTTACTTACAGGCAGCGCGCATATGATGCCGCCTGGTTCTGCCAACATACAGCCCTATATTTTTGTCACCGATAACTATGCCATCTGGGACAACGAACGCAAATCGGTCAGCATTCCGGATAAATGGAATTTAAACCCTCAATTCCTCATCCAAACAGGGATTACAAGTTGGCTAGATATCCTTCTCGCGATTCAGGGCAATGTAAATTGGCAAAAGGATAAATGCAGTGGAGGTTTTGGCGATACCAGTCTGAGTCTCGGATTCTGCCTCCTTGAAGAAAGTTTGTATCGTCCTGCCATGAAGCTCACCGTCAGCGAGACCTTCCCCACAGGACGTTACCAGAACCTCGATCCCAAAAAAATTGGTTTGGATGGCACAGGCGCAGGCTCTTATCAAACAGGGTTCGGCTTTCGCATTAGTAAGCTTGTCTTTTGGTCATATAAGCATCCGCTGAATTTACGCGGCTCGTATACCTATACAGTCCCCTCCGACGTCCATGTGAAAGGTTTTAATAGCTATGGCGGTGGGTACGGAACGCGCGGGAAAGTAAAACCAGGAAATTCCTCCCAGGCTGACGTCGCTTTCGAATATAGTTTTACGCAACGTTGGGTCTTCGCTACCGATCTCGTCTACGTTTGGGCTAATAGGACGACATTCTCTGGTAAACTTGGTACCACCGCTGACCATACCCCAGCTTCTGTAGGTTATGGATCCAGCGATCAGCTGAGCTTGGCACCGGCCATTGAATACAACTGGAATGCCAATCTTGGTTTTTTAATGGGAGCATGGTTCGACGTTTATGGACGCAATACATCAAAATTTGTTTCTGGCATTGTCAGCGTAACGTACAGTTTTAGCTGGTAAGTATGATTCGCAGAAAACAAGGGGCGATCGAATGGCTGGAGTTCGAACTCTTTGCCCCTTTCCCTCAGCTCGTCGCTGCCACTTTTTTACGGCATGGCGGCATCAGCGAAGGATCTCGTGCGTCATTAGATGCCGGAAGTTCTGGAGCGCCTAGGGAACCCATAGAGGAAAATCTTCAGCGCATCGCTAAGATACTCGGGGTTGATCGCCTTCGAGATTGCTTTCAAATCCATAGTGATGAAGTAGCTTTTTTATCGGAAGATACCGATTGGAGCTTGAAAAAGTGCGATGGACTGATCACGAACTGTCTTGATAAGACATTGCTCATTAAACATGCTGATTGCCAAGCCGCCGTTTTCTTTGACCCCCTTACACAGACGATCGCTTGTATCCATTCTGGCTGGAGAGGCCAAGTAAAAAACATCTACAAGGCCACGATAGAAAAAATGCAAACATCTACTGGGTGCAAGCCAGAAAATGTTCTCGTAGGCATTTCCCCTAGTCTATGCCCTTCTCATTCGGAATTCATCCATTTTCGACAAGAATGGCCAGAGTCTTTTTGGCGCTTTCAAGTTAAGCCCACCTACTTTGATCTTTGGGCCATTAGCAAGCATCAACTGATCGAAGCAGGTATTCAGCCGCATAATATTCAGCTCGCAGAAATTTGCACCTATTGCCGGCCTGAAGATTTCTTTTCCTATCGACGAGAGAAACCCCCGGGCAACCATGCAACTGTCGCTTGCCTAAGATCCTGTGCTTTAAGAGGTTGTGCTTAACTATATGTACTAATCGAGTAAAGCAGCCCAAACCTTTTAAATGGCGGGAAAAAATTTCTAATGAATTTATTGAAAGAGCCATCGATGAAGGCCATGCTTGATTGTTGCTGATACCTGTCTTATCGTCCATCTTTTTAACGAAACACTGTTAACGGACGTTGCGCAAAAAATTCAAAAAAAAGACGCCTCATGGATACTTCCACTTTTATGGCAGGAAGAGTATGCGAATGTTATCTCCAAGTTAGCAAGAAAAGAATCTAGGGATGTGCATGACGTGATTAAGCATTTCAGTTATGTATTGGACGAATTGCGAGGCTCTGAAATCGATGTAGATAGTAGGAAGGCTTTGAAAATCTCAATTGAGTATCGCATCAGTGTATATAATGCTCATTTTGTCGAACTTGCATTAGATTTTGGGGTGACGCTAGTAACTGAAGACAAGGAAGTTTTGGAAAGTTGTAGGGCAATAGCGCGTAATATGCACGACTTTCTTAAAAAAGAATCATAGGCTGAGTTTAAAAACATTGATTCAGTTGTATGCGCCCTGTCTCTATTTACCTGCTCCAGGACCGCCGCCGTGAGAGGGTTGTTCCTCCGTTGGCTTTTTACTACTCGTTATCGGCCCGTAGTAGTTCAATGCAATGGCTGCGCTAGCAAAATTGTTCGTGTTGCGGCCAGCGACGGTAAACCAGCAACCAGCAATAATTCCTATAGCTTCGCTCCAGTTGTACTCGATAGCAGGCGCCAGGCTAAAAGATGTAGAGGAAGGAAGGCCGACCTTTGCCGAAATTCCAGGAGACCTAAACCCTGGGTTCCCTTTAAATCGGACTTTATTGTTATAATTGTTCATAATATCGATCGCAAACGCCCAGTTTCGCGTCAAAGAAAGCTCAAAAGATAGAATCGTTTGATAAAACGTCCCTGGATAAGCCTTACCCCTCGTTCCATAACCGCCACCATAGGTGTTGAACCCCTTTACATGAACGGGTGCAGAGAACGTAGGGACGAAATTGAACCGTGTGTTAAGCCAATAATGTCCGCCAAACCAACTTTTTTTAGAAATAGCTAGTCCAATTGCCGTGCTAAATGAACCTGCACCCGTTGCATCAAGCCCCAAATTTTTTGGCTCGAGCTTCTGATATTTCCCTGTAGGCAGGGTTTCCCGCACAGAGAGTTTAACGTTTGGCCACCAATCGGTGTCCTCAGCGCTCACTAGCTGGAAATCAAGTTCTACCGGTAAATCACCAAACCGAGTGGCCGATCTTCCTTTTGATTCATTGTAAAAGAATTGTGGTGTGAATTGAAAATGGACACTTTTCCCAAGACCAATTTGAATGAGCAACTCTGGATTTATATTATAGACATTGGGCACTGATTCAGAATGCCAACGGCGGTTGTACTGCGCATAATTCACGGTAGAAAAAAGATAGGGCTCTATATCGATGAACCCATAGGGCACCACTTCTGCAGATGAGGATAGAAGGGTGCCTGTAAACCATGGCTCCTCTTTAATTTCTTTAGGGCTCACATCCTCCGGCCCTTTATCTGCTTGAAGTAGTGAACTTTCTAGCATCAAACTCATACAAAAGAAGAGGGCGTATTTCATTGGCTATGTGACCCATTGTGTTTTTAGCTGTTTTTCCCTCGAGTTCCTTTCTAGAGCGAGTTGAATGAGTCGGTCGAGCATGTCTGAAAAGTCCCAACCACTTGCTTTCCAAAGTTTTGGACAGCCACTGGTTTTCGTTAAGCCGGGCAGTGTGTTGATTTCATTCACAAGGATTCTCTGGTGATTGTCCAAAAACAGGTCAACGCGGGCTAGTCCCTCGCAATAAAGAGCTTGGCAAGCGGCAATAGCGACATCCTGGATTTTTTTTATCAGCTCTGGAGAGCCTTTAACCGGGATCTCTATATTCACTCCATTCTCAAAATACTTTGCAGCATAGGAATAAAATTCATCGTTGGCGAAGATTTCTCCAGGCAGTGATGCCATGGGATTCTCGTTACCAAGAACAGCACATTCAATTTCCCGTCCGATGATAGCTTCCTCAATCAAAACTTTATGGTCGTAGTCAAAGGCATAGGCCAAGGCCTGATCCCAATCAGTCCGGCTTTTCACTTTAGAGATCCCCACCGAAGAGCCTGAATTCGCTGGTTTGACAAACAAAGGAAGGCCTAATTCTTGGACGATCTCTTTGAAGTCCAGCTTTTCAAGATCTCTACGATGGACGGTCCGGAATTTAGCAATTGGAATGCCCGCATCACGAAGAAGCCGTTTCATAACATCCTTATCCATTCCCACTGCGGAACCTAGAACCCCAGCCCCAACAAAAGGGATATCCGCCAATTTAAGCAATCCTTGAATAGTTCCATCTTCACCATACGTTCCATGTAAAACTGGAAAAATCACATCCAACGGTTTCGCTGCTTCTTTTTGTGAAAGGCTGACCAAATGAGGCTGATTTTTTTGAGGAACCAAGCTCACATTATCGAGCATCCCATGCATCTGCACTTTCTTCGGATCATCTCGATGAAGCAAGTATTCTGCCTCATCGCATAAACACCAGTGACCTTGTTTGTCGATACCGATGAGTGTGATATCGTATTTTTGCTTATCAAGAGCTTCGATCACACTTCTTGCGGAGAGAAGAGAAATCTCATGTTCAGCCGATTTTCCTCCAAAGAGGACCCCTATTCGAATTTTACGCTTTTCCATTGTTACACCTAATATATACTACTTCCGGTTCAATCGCCTAAGTGCTTTTGACTTTGGCATCCTCACTTACGGGCCTTGTGTCATGGCCCTTTAAAGCCGTCTGCATCGAGCATATGCAGCTTCGCATATGTTCTGCTTCGGCGGCTTTAAAATCGAAGCGCCAAAGCCAAAAACCTTCGGGCGTTTGAACTGTCAGCAGTATATAACGATCGTCGCTTTGTGTTTACCTGTCGCTATCTCAGCAATCCCATTCTGCTCCAGCATCGCATAAGATTCCTCCTGTACTAAAACAATCCCTAGATCGCTCTGTTTCAAAAGAAGGCTCGTCTCGCTTGCATCCAGAGGAGTCTCGCTAACGAGCAAGATCCTGTCATAGCGCTGCTTAGCTTCCTCGAGAAAAAGATGGAATCGGTTTCCTCTGAAAATTTCCGTCGCAAAACGCGTTGTTCCTCCTGAAGGGAGCCAATCGAACCCTTCTCTAGGTATAACGGCCCAATCTTCCCGTTTTCCTTGCAAGAACTGCCAGAGTCCTTCGCTTGCATTGGATGCTATCCTGGGAGAAAAAGAAAGGTCGACGATCAAAATCGACTTTTGCTGCGAGGAACCCGTTAAAACCCTCTCTGCTACTGGTTGTTTTGCCATGGGCTCCCAAGAAAGAAGGCGTGCTAAATTGTCGCATAGCTCCCTCTGCTCCAATCCTACAATTCCTATCGTTGTGCTTCCCAAAGACTGAGCGTTAGATTCGATAAAGTCGATCACTTTTCTCATGGTCTCAAGATCTGTTTTAGGCAATTCGGCAAAGGGCGCTCCACGAAAGATTGACAGCTTCCCGGAAGACAGTAGCCCGTAAGCCTGCGCAGTAGATAACGAAAGAGGAAATCCACGCCAAAGCGTACGGGTAAAAAAGAAAAAATAAGCCAACACGGCTCCCGTGATAGAAAAGAGCATCATCGTTTTGATCAACCCTGTTCGAAAAGGCCGATCAGGCGATCTGGCCAAATCGATCATTTTACTACTTATGTTCTTCAAATGGTGGTCGATGATCTTCCCTTCGATGACTTGTGTCATTCCCTCGATGATTTTCTGCATTAACTCCCTTTTTGCCTCTAGCTGTTTTTCATAACGCCAACGGTCTGGAACATCTACTAGCTGCTCTTGCAGATCGCCTAGTTGGTCTTGAATAATGCCCTTTTCTGCTTCGATGAGCTTTAGCATGACAGCACGCAGCGAAGCTAATTTGCTGCGCAAGATACCCGCCTGTTTTTGGTAAAGATCACGCGTATGCCCCAAATGTGCTTCGATGAATTTTTTCTGCGATTTGAGCGACTCTCCAAGACGATGAAGATCTTTCTGACTGTAGTTCCCTTCTTCTCTAAGCGAAAGGGCAAGCTCGCTTGCCTTCTGCACCATGGCATTTATGACTTTATCATTTTCAGAAAGGGCACTGATGGCATTGAGCTCGAAGTCCTCCTCGCGCACCTTAGGAAGGAGAAACTCCACACGATCGATTTGATTCTCGATTTGATCAAGAGTCCTTTGATAGGTCCCATGCAGCTCTCTTGCCGTATGTAGATCGATCCCTGCAAACTGCTCAGACCAGAAGCTAGCATTCTCGGTAAGCAAACTCGCATGCAGCTCCTCATTTGCTTGTGCCGTATACGGTTCCTGAGGATGCAGTGGCCATCCCACCGCACGGGCATAACTTGCTTGAACATCTTTAAGATTACCCTCAAATGTTTTCAGTTCAAGAAACCGCGATCGTAAGTCTTGCTGCGGCCTTTTCACCAATTCGATTTGCTGTTCAACTTCGACAAACCCAGAATTCGCGATATTCTTCTTTATGAAAGAGACATGCTGGCCAAGGGCTTCTTCGAAAGCAGATTCTAATTTTTTTCTATGATCATCGAGAAAGACGAGTTGCTCTTGAGTCAACTGTCCTTCTTCATCTGTCAGATAATGAATAAAACTGGCACTCAGTTGATTGACTATTTCGGCTGCTCGACGAGGATTACGATGCTTACAGCTAAGCCATAAAATCCTTTGATCTTTTCGATCTGGGCGGATCTCGATCGCACGTTTGATCTCCATGACAGAACTGTACAACGGCAGAAGAGTCAATTCGTAGCTATCTCCTATCTGAACATCACTTGCAATGCTACGGATCGTTAGACAAAATTCAGGCGTCTGAATTTTCTCTCCAGGGAATCCGGAGGCAAGGAGTTGTTGTTTAGCATCAAAAAAACACCATCTTCCCTCTTGATTAAGACGCAGGAAGATCTTCTGGGCCTTTTTGCCATGGAATTGGACTTTTGCAAAGGAAAAGTCCTTTGAGCTGGAAACATTTCCCGTAAGAGAACACTGCAGATTATCCACTAAATTTCTGACAAGCCCGGAGGAGAACAGCCGATTGACCACCACCTGCAATCCAAGCTCTTCGACGACGTGACGCAAGACGATGTCCGATTGCATTAAAAATTGCGCACTATTTTCCCTTTTGTTACCAAAATTGCTCGTGAGCAGTTGTGAAAAGGAGAGAGAAGAAGAAAGCACGCCACCTTCTTGAAAAGAGCCCTTTGCTTTAAAACGCACAGGCTTGATCAACGAAAAGACAAATCCCAGGCTCGCAGCGATCAACATGCAGCGCAAAAGCGCTTTGCCATGCTTTATGGCGACTCGCATCACATCTTCCAACGTGATCAAAAGCGCTCGACTTCTTTCGTTCACGGAACATTGACTCCTATGCTGCGAATTCCTTTCGAAACTAAATCGATGCCTATGAAAGTCGGCAATAGCTGCGAAACAAAACGATTCCATTCCGTTATCGGTGTTGCCGCTACATAGACGATATCGCCAGGAATGAGCAACATACTATCGCTGGGTAATGCAATGACGTGCTGCCAATGCAGTGTGTAGATTTTAGGATGGAGGATATTTCCCCGAATGACTTGAATGTACGCTCGATCGCCCGTCGGGGCGATACCTCCTGCTTCCGCCAAAGCTTGCCGCAAGGTCATAAAACCATTAGGCAAGTCGACAAGGCGTTCTTTCCCCACCTCTCCTAAGACCATGAGCGAAGTTGCCGCCGGTTCGGCAATGTAAATTTTATCCCCTCCTCGCAAAACGACGTTCTGGCTCATGTCCCCCTCTTTGATGAGCTTATAAAGATCGACTGGTAAAAGGGAGTTATCGCGCACCATGTAGCTTTTGAATAAATTTGCATTGGGAGGGACTCGAGCCGTCGCTAACGCCTCATAAAGACGAATCCGTCCATCGACGGGAATCACTGGCGTCGTAACAAGCCCTGCTAGCTCTACCTTTCTTTGAATTCGCTCCTTATAGTCGACAAACACATCGACATCTTTGATCTCGCTGCGATAGCGCTCTTGAATTTTACTGCGCGCCTCATCCAGGGTCAGCTCTTCCACTTCAATAGCACCGATTTCAGGTAAAACGATGTGCTTTTCGCTTACTTTGAACCCAATCGATTCAGCCACACTGCAAATCGATTGGACAAGATCGGTCCTCGAAGGATGATAAACGACGATCGTAAGGATATCGCCATCGTGAATTTGATCTTTATACTCTTTGAGCAAGTCTTGGGAAAAAGGCTCGGTGTTCACCCCCTCCATTTGGAGAATAGCAAATTTTCCTTCACGGATTTTATAGGAATCGATGACAAACTCATCGGCTCCCACCACATTATGCCCCCGATAGGGGGGATTAGAACATGCACTGACTACCGCTAAAATGAGCCAAAGAAGGCGTCTCATGAGATTCCATATAGAGAGAAATGCAAAGTCCCCTTATCTTATTTAGAATACGATAACAACACAACTACCGATGAAAAAAATCTATATCACAGGCCTGGCCGGCTTCATTGGCTTCCACCTAGCTGCCCATTTAAAAAAGAAGGGGGATTTTGTCATCGGACTCGACAACTTCAATGCTTATTACGATAGTGAGCTAAAACATCGTCGCGTCCAGCTCCTCCAAGACCTTGGCATCTCCTGCATCAAAGGGGACATCTGCGACAATCAGCTCATGGAAAAGATGGTCGTCGAGCACGGAATTACCCATGTCGTCCATTTAGCAGCCCAAGCTGGTGTTCGTTATTCCCTTAAACACCCAGAAGCCTACGTCCACAGCAACTTAGAGGGATTTGTCTCTGTTATGGAACTGTGCCGACGCCATCCTTCTGTAAAATGCATTTACGCTTCATCTTCTTCTGTTTATGGCCTCAATCGCAAACAACCCTTTTCAGAAAACGACCCGACTGACTCGCCCGCAAATCTTTACGGCGCAACAAAAAAGGCCAATGAACTCATCGCACATTCCTATCATCATCTCTATGGTATTTCTGTAACTGGGCTCCGTTTTTTTACAGTCTATGGCCCTTGGGGACGTCCCGATATGGCTTATTTCTCTTTTACGAAAAACATTCACGACGGCAAGCCGATCTCCGTCTATAACGCAGGAGAAATGCATCGAGATTTTACCTATATCGATGACGTTGTCCTTGGAATCATTGCAGCCATTGATAAAGGCTACCCTTGTGAAATTTTCAACCTCGGAAACAATTCCCCTGAAGACGTTCGAGAGCTCATTCGTTTGATCGAAAAGGCCTTGGGCCGAGAAGCACTTCAGCACAATCTTCCCATGCAGGCAGGGGATGTGCACTCCACCTTTGCTGATATCGAAAAAAGTCGAGAAATGCTTGGCTTTTCTCCCAAGACCTCCCTTCAGCAAGGAATCGCAAAATTCGTCGAGTGGTATTTACTAGAGTTTTGACTAATTTCCGCGCCCGGAGGGCACAGAAATCAGTCTAAATCAAAATGATCCTCCAACGACTAACTAGCAGAACGTGAACAAATAAGGGAACGCTTGCGAATGATCTCGGGGATTGAGATTTCTGAGGGTTTTTCCCAACCCCCCGGATAGAAGTGTTTCGATATATCAAGGAAACTTCTTCGTTGAAAAAAGTTGAAGAGTTTTCTTATACTCTACGCCAAAAAAAATGGAGCAACTTTACGGCTACTATTACACCCAGCTTGATTCGAAAAAAAGAAAGGCCAGCTCCTCTAGCACAGGATCAGAAACTATTTGATCGATTAAGAAGGAAAATCGAACTTCTTCAAAAAGAAAAGGAGAGAACGGCGCAAGATCTCGATGCCTGTTTGCATTTCTATCATGAGAAAATCCTACCTGAAGACAAAGCGTTTTTACATTCTCTTGTCAAACGTGTAAAGATCTCATACCCCTTTTATAGGATGCCCAAATGGATTTCAAAAGCGGAACGCAAAATGTTTCGAGAGTTGTTGTTAGACGATATCGAACAGATTTTTTCTATGGGGGATTTTGCTGCCATCCCAGTTGAAATAAAAGAAATTTGCAAACAACTGAGTGGGGTTGATTGCGAGGAGGTCGCTTCCTTACAACTGGAGCATATGAAGGATGAGATGGAGGAAATGTTTAGGGAGGCTGGGATCAATATAGATCTTTCTGGGATCGCCACGGATGATCCTCAGGAGGAAATGATTCAAAAAATCTTTGAAACGATTAGCGAAGCCACAGCAAATGAGAATGGGTCTTCTCGAGAAACTCTGAAAACAAAGAAAGACCAGCAAAAAAAATCAAAGCAAGATGCATTTGTAGAGCTGCAAAAAAAGAGCCTTAATAGCATCTATAAACAGTTAGTAAAAGCTTTTCATCCTGACTTAGAACAAGATGCCGAGCAAAAAAACCGGAAAGAAGAGTTAATGAAAAGAGTGACATGCGCCTATGAAAAGGACGACTTACATACGCTGTTAGCTATCGAAAATGAGAAACAAAGAGAAGCGACAAAAGAAGCTGCGGAGCTTGCAGGGCTTGAACCAGTACGCCTCCTCAATGAACCGACAGCTGCTGCCTTGGCTTATTCACTGGGAGCAAGATCCAGCGGCAATACACTGATTTATGATTTGGGCGGTGGGACTTTTGATGTTTCGATTGTGAATCTTTCCGAACAACTGATGGAAGTCAAATCGAGCCATGGGGATGTTGCATTGGGAGGTTCAGATTTTGATCGCATGATTGCTGAAAAGGCCCGGTCTGCCTTTCAAGAGCAGCATCATATCGACCTCGCGGCCCATCCCTTGGCATGGGCGCGCCTGATGCGCGCAGCGGAAGCAGCCAAAATCCGGCTTTCCACAGAGGCCTCCGCAGACCTAGTTGAAGAATTCATAGCAGAGAAAGACGGGGTCGCCCTTCATTTGCAAGTCACTGTCACACGTACGGAATTCGAAGCGATGATCCGTCCCAAAATCGAGCAGTCCCTCTCCTCTGTTCGCAAGGCGCTTGAAATGGCCTCTTTGACGGCTGACGATCTGAACAAGGTCATCATGGTCGGAACATATATGCCTCTTGTTGCACAAATGCTAGAGAATGCCCTCGGGATTGCCCCTCAGAGCGGCGTTGACCCTTCCCTCGTTGTGGCTCTCGGAGCTTCCATTGAAGCTGCCAACCTCTCTGGGCAATCGATTGGTCCCCGTATGGTGGACATCACCCCGCACAGCCTTGGCGTAGGCTGTCTTGATGAAATTGCTCAACTCAAAAATACCATTCTCATCCGCCGCAATACACCCATCCCATGCAGCGCTTCCCGTGTTTTTTACAAAATGCACGAAAAGCAAAGCAAAATAGAAATCATCTTGCCGTGAATTTTTAAGAAGAGGTTTATTATGAAAAGTTCGGGACTCCAAAGTATAGGGTTATTTTTACTAGCGCTTTTTTTACATGCTGCCCATCTCCATGCAGACGAGGTTGATGTTACTCAACCGCTTCGGATTAGTCAGCTGATGCCAAGGGAAGGACTTTTTAGCACATTAGCTGTGGAGCCTGCTATCCCCAACGACTTCATCGCTCTAAGCAAAGAAGGAGAAATCGTTTATTCAGATTGGGTCTATTGGGGACCTAAAGAAATTTTAAAAGCATATTTCCAAGATCCTTCTTCTCTTTCAGAGCCAATCCTCAGAGTTAAATTCACCACAGATATAAAACAACGTAAATACTTCTCTTTTGATGAAAAACCCCTTAGAGATCAGGTGTCTTCCTATTTGGAAAAAGCTTCATTTGAGTTTGGACGGTGGGGAGCCTATCCCTATTGTAGATTCTCTGGTTGGATGGATAACAGTGAAGGACATTTGGCTTATGTCGGTCTAAACGAGGATAATGGCGCGGTTCTACTATTTCACTTGATTGTTCCCCAAAAGCCAGAATCCAATGCCCCTGCTTTGAAGTTATGGAAGAAGTTTTTCCAAGAAACAAAAGAACTTCCAGAACCTCTTTTTTTCAAAGCAAACGGGCAAGAATTGCATATCGGTTATACTATCGTCGATATTGTAGGACGTAAGATTAAGGTGACCGCTGAAAAAAGAAAGTCGGATCAAAAAGTTCAATTTACTGCTATTCCTCAAGATCAAACTGTGGAGTTTCGGTTTGAAAAAGCTTTTAAAACTATTATGGAAGTCAATTGGCATCATAATAAACCCCTTTTAAAAATCAAGGGTACTTATATCGTTGATGAAGGATGGGTACAGTATTCTATGACCACTTCTGTTCTTATCAAGGAAGTCGACGAATTTAGTTCTATTCCGCCTAAAAAAAATCTTTTCTTACATACTCTTTGATAAACTTATACTGGGGTGTGACGAACGCTCGTTCCTCGCGTTCGTCACACCCTAATATCAACCATCCTTAGATAGGCAAATACATGGTTTTGTGTAACTTAATTAAGTTATAGGAACTTATAGCGACTTTTTGCTATAAGTGGCTATAACTCCCTATAAGTTGGTGAAAACTATGGATCCCATTAAAAATCCCTTCTCGCCTGGGGCCGGTTCTCCTCCGCCGGAATTGGTGGGACGCGACCCTGATCTTGAACAAGCCCGCATTCTCTTGGGTCGTATTCAACAAAAAAAATCTGAGAAAAGCATGCTGCTCACAGGACTGCGGGGAGTTGGTAAAACGGTATTGCTTAAGGAAATCCAGCAGCTCGCGAGGTTAAGTGGATACCGGACGATTTTCATTGAGGCTCATGAAAATACGTCGTTGGGTTCATTAATGATCCCTTATCTTCGAAGTCTTTTATTTGATCTGAATCGAATGGCTGGAGTCAGCGAGAAGGTCAGACGCGGCTTAGCGGTTCTTCGTAGTTTTATTGGGGCAGTCAAATTGACTGTACACGATATTACTATTGGTATCGATATCGATCCCGAGGAGGGCTCGGCTGATAGCGGCGATTTGGAGATCGATTTGCCTGATCTTTTCGTAGCGATAGGAGAAGCGGCTGAAGATCGCAAATCTGCTGTCGCTATTCTCATCGATGAGATTCAGTATTTTAATCAGAAAGAACTCGGCGCGCTCATCGTAGCAATGCATAGGGTACAGCAACAGCAGCTTCCTTTGGTTCTCTTCGGGACTGGCTTGCCCCTATTGCCAGGTCTTGCTGGAGAAGCAAAGTCTTATTCGGAACGTCTTTTTAATTTTCCAGATATCGGGGCTTTGTCGCAAACAGATGCTGCAAAAGCTTTAGTAGAACCTGCGCGAGCTAACGGCGTTGTTTTCGAGCCCGATGCTTTAGAAGAAATATATTGTCTAACAAAAGGTTATCCATATTTTCTTCAAGAGTGGGGTTACCAATCGTGGAATTTGGCTCCTGCTAGCACGATCACGTTACAAATTGTTCGAGAAGCTACAGCTGTGGTTATTCCTCGCCTCGACAGAAATTTCTTTAAGGTTCGGTTTGAGCGCCTTACTCCTAATGAAAAGTTCTTCTTGCGCGCCATGGCCGAACTGGGCCCAGGAACTCACCGTATTGGGGAAGTTGCTGACCTCTTAAAGATTAAGCCAACCAGCCTTAGTCCGGTCCGAGCTGATTTGATTAAAAAGGGGATGATCTATAGCCCCGCTTATGGAGAAATTGCTTTCACGGTGCCTTTATTCGATGGATTTATGATTCGAGCAATTCCCGAACTAAAATTGCCCACATGAAAAGCTTCAGGGATTGCTTCGAGCAGGTCTGATGCGATTACGGAGCGCACCCCCTTTCGTTGTGCGGCAATATCCCCAGCTCTTCCGTGAACAGAGATGCCTACCACAGCGGCTTCGAGCGGCTGGAGTCCCGTGGCACGGAGAGCTCCAAGAATACCGCTTAACACATCGCCTGCTCCAGCCGTTGCCATGCCTGGATTTCCGATAGGGAAAAAATGGGTTTTTGGCCCGGGTGAAAGAGAATCGTAGGCGCTCCTTTACACACAAGGATCGCCTGATGCTTTTCGACAAACGCTTGCGCTTGCTGCAATAGTTCAAACTCAGAAGCAAAACGGCCGATCAGCCAGACGATCTCTCCTCTATGTGGAGTCAAAATCGCACCAGATGGGAGGCTTTCAAGATCTTGCGCAAGAAAGTACAGGGCATCGGCGTCAATGACCATGGGACATTCGACAGCCCTAAGAATTTTCTTCAAAAGCTTACCCACCATCCGCTCTCGCCCTAAACCAGGGCCTAGCACCAAGCACCCCGCACGAGAGGATTCCTCGTAAAGATCTTCTACGTTCTTTAGTGGCTGTCTGATGATCTCCCAAGGGGCAGAAGCAAGCTGAGAAACCATTTCTTCATGATGAAATAATCTCACAATTCCAGCACTGCCGCGCAAAGCTCCCATGCAGCAAAGCAATGAAGCTCCAGGCATTCCTGGAGAGCCAGCCCAAACGAGCACGTAGCCTCTTTTATATTTATGCTGCGTCCTAGAAATTTCTGGCAAAAGCGACGGCCAAAAGTCTTTATCCAGCAAAAACCCCTCCGCATGGGCATGATCGATATCATATTCCTGAAGGCCGAATTCCGCTTTCTTCAATTCTCCAAGATGTTCGTAACCTTTTTCAAGAAAGAACCCTAACTTGGGTAGCCCTAAGTAAATCGTCATTGTTGCCCGAATGCCAACAGAGCCAACATCTCCTGTGTCTCCAGATATGCCAGAAGGAATATCGATAGCGATGATGGGCAAGGAGGCTCGATTGGCCTCTTCGATGACGCGCGCTAAAAGATCTTCTGCCTTGCCCCTGAAGCCTGTTCCAACTAACCCATCGAGTAGAATGCCCTCTTTAGGAAATTCGATAGGCGCTTGATCGTTGATAAGATGAATCTTTCCACCGCTGCTCCGAAAGTTTTCTCCCTTTGCTTTGCAAAGAGGACTGCATTGATCGAACGAATAGAGCTCTAAAGCTTCGACGTGAAAACCGCGTTGCAACAATGCCAATGCGGCCACATAGCCATCTCCAGCTTTATTTCCTTTTCCTGTGAGAAGGGTGATCCTTCGAGATAGCTTTTCATTCTCAATGTATTCTTGAACAAGTGTTGCGATATTGAAGCCGGCACGATCCATGAACCCTTCTGCTTGTTCCCCCCTGGAGCAGGCCTCTTTTTCCATCCTTGCCATCTCACGAGAAGTGACGATTTTATCGCCTGCAAAAGCTTGCTTCACAGATGTTCCTCTTTGATAGCACGTTGTAAAAGAGTCTTCACAGCATCGCGTGGATTCATCTCTTCATAGAGAATCGCATAAACAGCCCTTGTGATGGGCACCTCGATATGCGCTTTTTCAGCCAGCTGGAGGGCAGAAATCGCCGTGTAAGCGCCTTCGACAACCATGCCGATTTTTTCTCTCGCTGCTTCGGGGCTCAACCCTTCAGCAATCAATCGTCCAAATGTGTAATTTCGGCTCAGCTTCGATAAGCAGGTTACGCAAAGATCTCCGAGCCCAGCTAACCCATTCAACGTTTCTGCCTGGCATCCTTTTGTAATGGAGAGCTTGCGGATTTCATGCAATCCTCTCGTCATAAGAGCTGCTTTTGTATTATCCCCAAAGCCAAGACCATCAGAAATACCGCAAGCGATCGCGATGATATTCTTCATCGCTCCGCCAAATGCAACACCGGAAAGATCTTTATTAGGATAAACACGAAAATAGGGAGTATTGAAGAGCTCGCATATTTTGAACGCGATAGACGGATCAAACGCTGCGGCAACAACAGAGGAAGGAAGATGTTGAACGACCTCTTCAGCATGGGAAGGGCCGCTCAAGCATCCGATCTGATAGCGGCTATCTTCTCCTAAAACGTCAAGCACGACTTCTGGTAGAAGCAGACCACTATTTTGCTCTATCCCTTTTGAGGTGATGACGATGAGTCCGCGAAAACCTCCAAAAGAGAGCACCTGTTCAAAAAACAGGTCGAATTCCTTTCGAAGTGACAGATTCAATGAGCACATCGGCGTCTTGTAATGCCAGTTTAAGATCACTTGTAATATGAACATTATCGGGTGCTTTGTGACGTGGAAGTTTCGGATGCTCCCGTTTTTTTAGTAGGTGTTTGACAAATTCAGGATTTGCGGACCAAAGACACACTTCAAAGCCCTTTGCCCCTAAAAGGGACGCCAGGCAAAATCCCCATGTCCCTGCACCAAGGTAAGCGATTTTCATGATCCCCGCCCTACATAGATAAGGGTATCATAGCAAAGAGGCTAATTAACGCGAGGCGTGAGTTTTTCGATAGTACGCATTCAGGACGGGCTGTTGATCATCGATTTGTGATAGTGCATGTATTGTGCACGGACCATCTCAGGACTTTTATCGCCGCTTTGATTTTTTAAGGGAGCGTGGGAGATTTCTCGAGGATAAAGAAGAAGTTTAGGATTTTTTGCATAAGGGAGCACATCAAAAAGAAACGTTTCACACTTGATCGCGGAAATTTCCCCTTTTCCCCAAGCATTCGCCGTTTTTCTAGCGATATGCCATGGCAAGGGGACCGTAGCCATCCGCTCTATGAAATCCATCGAGAATGCAAATTGTCCAATATTCGCATAGGGCCACACTAGCCGCCCATCGGCATCTAAAGCACACTTTTCCTGCTCTGCCATCTCAGAATACTCCACCACATGCAATCTTCCTTCCTGCTTTGCAAATACGCCAACTTTCTCATCGGGTTGTATACGCTCAATACATTTGGCAACCACATCTGCCTTTGCCTTTACAAGAAGATCGATCTGCTTCAGATCAAAGGGTTCGGCAAGAGGGTTTTCGATGGGAACGACTGTGACATACTCGATGCCAGCTTTTTTCCATTTCTCAAAAATTCCTAATGTCATGAGAAGGTTAAACACACCACCATTTCCGTTCGGGCCCATGCAGATTTGCCCCGGCTTCTCGAGAAACCAGTTTCCTTGTTCATCAAGCAGGGGAAGCATTTTCTGTGGAAATAATATCAACTGTTCTTGCTTTAAGCCACACCCATCCTCATGCGCTACATATTTTGCGATGGCTTGGTGGTTCAAGGGCGATGTCATGACAGCGACAGGGGGCGCTTTAGCCTTGCCCCTGCTAACATGGCCTACTTTTTGAAGGAGAATTTGCAAAAGCGTTATGTTCTGTTCGGGGAAGATGGGATACAATGCCTTAGGACCTGACCAGCCAAGCCTTGTTCCCTGACCCCCTGCTAAAATGACAGAAGCAACTTTTCCATCGAAAATCGCCGCTTCTCCTTTTTCCGATGGGAGTGGGATCGAAACATCCAGCCAGGGGCGGAGATCCTGCGTCTCCCTCTTTACAGAAAGAGCTTGGCGCTGGCGAAATAAAAGATCCCCGCTATAATCTTTTAGCTGATGATGCAGCTGCTTGATCTCTTCGATCTCAAGGCTAGCTACCTCTTGGAGCAAATGGAGATGATCAAAAGGCTCGAGAAGCGCCCTTAAATCCTTTAGAAGCTTCTGGCTTGGCATACCAGGTACTCGTTCTGAAGACATTCCATCACCGCTTCTACAGGGATTCGTCCAACATCTTTTCGTTTTCCTATTAAGGGATAGTGCTTGAGCCGTGCATTGGGTGAAGGCACCTTTTGGCGCAGCACACCTTGCTCAGGATCAGCCCAAAGCGAGACAACGGTCAATGGGCAATCAATATCGAGATAATAGGTAATCGATAAAACCCCTGAATCAGGAACGACGAGATGGGTGCAATGATTTTTGATGATGGACATCATCTCGATGAGGCTCGTTCGACCTCGCATATCAATAACCCCCTCCCCTTCAAATTGGGGAGTTGGCTGAAATCCAAATAACAAGATTTTTGCCCCCATTTCACTTGCTGCACGATTGAATAAAGCGCGCCACTTCTCTTCGGCTGTTTTTTTTCCAACTCCGGGAATTTTGCATAAAACAGAAATTTGCGATTGTGCGATGGCCATGTAAAGGTCGGCAGCGTCTAAATTATAAAATGTTTCTGTCTGAACATGCACCCCAATAATGGGTGTGCCATTTTTAATCGCAAATCGTTCACATAAACTATCCCACCCCGACTGCCAACTTAACTTTGGGGTAAGCGATCCAATTTGCCATTTGAGCCACCGGGTAGGGTCCGGTTTTTCGAACACTTCGTCGAATTCAGAAAGCTGATGGCCAAGTTGTCCAAGGACCTCTTGTAAGGAAAACTCTTGCCATCGTCGTATATTAGAATTCACAAGAGTTTCCACATTTCCTAATAAGGCAAATCCTTCTCTTAAATCGGGTCTTGTTAGAAATGTGATCTCCGCATTGGGGATAAAACTCCGCATGCGTTGCGTCAATGCATAAAGACCGAGAGGAATATCCCCTAGTCCCCTATTCCAAACAACGAGGAACTTCTTTTTTTCTTCGGCAGCAGCTTTTCTTAACGCTGTATCAAACGGGTTACAGAAAAATCGATTTTTTAGACGTTGAAACATAAGGTTCTTAAAGTAGGGCCAATTTTGAATGTTTTGTTTTAAGTTTCTCAAGGATGGTCTGCACGACCTCCTCTGTCGAGATTTGTTTCATGCACCGAAAATCAATAGGACAAATACGTCGAAAACAAGGTGAACAATGCACATGCTTATGAATGACTGTCCCGCTATTGTAGGGACCTGTCGCCACTTCATCCGTAGAGCCGAACAAGGCCACGAGATCTGTCCCTAAAGCATAGGCCATATGCATAGGACCGCTATCATTCGTCAATAGGACATTGCACAAGCTGATCAACGCCATGAGCTCTCTCAAGTTCGTTGTGCCAGCAAGATTGATGACTCGCTTCGGCAAATCGCTGCAGATCTCTTTAACGAGAGCAGCGCCAGCTCGATCGCCAAAAAAAAGGATGGTCGCCTCGGTCTTATCGAGGAGTTGCAGTGCTACTTCATGAAAACGTTCCGGCAACCAGCATTTGGCTGAGCCATAGGTTGCTCCAGGGTTTATCCCAACGAGGGGATAGCGGAGATCTATAGCAAAGTTGCTGAGCAGTTTCTTAGCAGCTTCAATTTCTTCTGGGCTCAAGTAAAGCTTCGGACTCCGCTCTGTCGCTGTAATTCCAAGCGGTTCTAAAAGCTGTTGATACGTCAAGACCAAATGTTGCTTTTTGCTATTTTTAGGCAAAGGAACAGCATCGGTTAATAAAAGGGATCGCGCATGCATGGCATAGCCAAGGCGACGAGCTACACGAGCTTGCCAAAACCACCAGGCTGAGCTGAAGGAGTTCGTAAGTAAAACTCCAAGATCGTATTTGCCTTGGCGAAGTTTTTCAACAAGGTCTCGCTTTTCGTCGCGCCGTGCGAACATACTCAGTTTATTAAAATGAAACAGCTCGTCGATATGGGGATCTTTCAGCAAGACCTCCCCTAGAGGACTCCTAACCATCGCCGTCAGCTTTGCTTGTGGATATGCTTTTTTAAGCGCAAAAAGGACAGGCGTAGCCATGACGAGGTCACCAATCCAATTAGGCATTCTAACGATGATGCTAGAGAAACTCTCCATACCGGATATTATCCCACGGTCTGGCGAAAAAATTCAATTGCTAAAGCCTCTTTCTCAGGCTATCTTTGAAGTGAGAGATAAAGATTCACTTAACAGCCCTATAAACGGTTTTTGTCACCATCTTATGCCCAGCAAAGATCCAATCGTGATTTTGGGGGTAGACCCAGGGACTCGGATCACGGGGTATGGAGTCATCGTTTGCAAAGACAGTAAAACTCATCCCATCGATTTTGGTTGTATCCGCCCACCTCTTCGGCTCCCTTACCATGATCGCTATCTAGCTATTTTTGAAGCGCTTGAGCTCCTCATCGAACGCCATTCTCCTGACGCTCTTGCGGTCGAAACGCAATTTGTCCATAGAAATGCCCAGTCAGCTCTAAAACTAGGCATTGCTAGGGGAATGGCTATTCTAGCGGCCTCGAGAAAAAAAATTCCTATTTTTGAATATGCGCCTAAAAAAACAAAACTTGCGGTCGTTGGGCAAGGAACCGCAAGTAAAACTCAGGTACAAAGGATGATCCAGCTTCTACTTCAGTTGCCCAGTTTGCCCAAGCCAGAAGATGCTGCCGACGCCCTTGCAGTCGCTATTTGCCATGCACATACGTTGGCGTTTTAATTCAACAAAAGAGACCTTATGTTTGACTACCTCCGCGGAGAGCTTGTGGAAACCTCTCTGACCAAAGCGATCATCGAAGCAAACGGCGTCGGATACGCAATACATATCCCTTTAAGCACCTATAACCATCTTCCCCCTGCAAATACCCAGGTCACCCTATATCTTTTCCAAGTGATCCGAGAAGATGCACATACTCTCTATGGGTTTATGACAAGAGACGAACGTGATTTTTTTATTTCTCTTTGCACAGTGTCTGGCATTGGCCCGAAGACTGCCCTTGCTTTAATCGGTCATTTAGACGCTGCCGACCTTTACATGGCCATCGCACAATCGCAAATTTCTGTTTTATGCAAAATTCCCGGAGTTGGAAAAAAAACAGCCGAACGCCTGGTCGTAGAACTTAGAGACCGTATTAAAGCCCCTGAAAACAAAAATTTTACTACAAGCTCGCCAGTCGAAGTCACTTCCTCATCGAACGATGCTGTCAGCGCGCTCATCCACCTAGGCTATAATGCATTGCAAGCCCAAAAAGCTGTACGCATCGTCTTAGCTTCAAAAAATACGCCGCCGCCTTTGGCAGAGCTTATAACACTTGCTTTGCGTCAAATCTAACGGCCTTTATACTCTATGGGAGTATGCTATTTACCCATCGGCCATTGGATCCAGCTTTAACGATTGCTGCCATCGCCACCCCTCCTGGCGAAGGAGGTGTGGCCATCATTCGCATTTCTGGCAAAGACGCGAGAGAAATTGCTTCTAGAGTATTTTCTAGGCCAGCCCACCTGCTCCGTTCCCATACCGTCTATTTTGGAAAATTCTTGAATGATCAAGGCTCTACTATTGACGAGGGACTCGCGATTGTCATGCAAGCACCAAAATCCTTTACGGGTGAAGACGTCGTCGAATTCCACTGCCATGGTAGCAGCTTGCTCGCAAAAAATCTGCTCGAGACTGTATTGAAAGCTGGCGCTAGAATGGCTGGACCGGGCGAGTTTACCCGTCGCGCCTTTTTAAATGGAAAAATCGATCTTGCACAAGCCGAAGCTGTTCAAGCCCTCATCGCCGCCAAAAATACTTTGGCCATTAAAGCAGCTGAGCAACAATTAGAAGGACGTCTTTCCGAACGAATTCGCCATTTTCAACGAAATCTCACGGATATTGCTGCCATTCTCGAAGCATGGGTCGACTTTCCCGAAGAAGGTCTTGAATTTGCAAGCTTTGATGAGCTTACCTATCAGCTAGAGCAACTCTTAGATGAGATAAAAACACTTGAATCAACCTTTCATCACGGAAGGCTTTTGCAAGAAGGATTCACTCTTTGCCTTGCGGGAAGGCCAAATGCCGGCAAATCGTCTCTTTTGAATGCTCTCTTGGGATTTGAGCGAGCGATTGTCACCCCGATTCCCGGAACTACCCGTGATCTATTACAAGAAGATTTGCGCCTTGGCGATCTGCATTTTCGCATCACAGACACTGCCGGCCTTCGCAGGACTGATGAGCTGATTGAACAAGAAGGCATACGCCGCACAAAAAAAGCCATCCTCGAGGCCGATCTCATTCTTTTCGTCGTCGATGGAACGCGAGGCATTGAAGAAGAGGACGAGGAAATTCTTCGCCATCTGCCATGGGAAAAGTCGCTCATAGTCTGGAACAAATGTGATCTCTCTTCTGCGGCATCCTTGCCCATGTTCACAGAGGAGAATTGCAAAACCTCATGGCGCACAATGTCCTTGGTCAGAATTTCCGCTTTGAAGAACCTAGGAATCGAGGAATTGAAGAAAACAGTTGAATCCTTGCTATGGAAAGAGCCTCTTCCCGACAAACAAGAAGTCATGCTCACCAATGTTCGGCATTACGAAGCTCTACAACAAACCATCCAATCTATTGAGAGTCTCCTAAAAGGGTTAAAAGAGGGCGTTTCGCCAGAATTCCTTGCAGCAGATATGCGCCATGCACTAAGAGAACTTGGCACAATCATCGGCAGCGATATTACAGAAGAGATTTTAAATGCGATTTTTGCTAAATTTTGTGTTGGGAAGTAACTAACATGGATGTTCACGAAAAAACCACATTCATCCAAAAAATCTTAGACGGGTTCTTTCCTGATCCAAAGGTCCCCCTTTCACATGAAGACCCTTACACTTTACTCATCGCTGTTTTGCTTTCTGCACAAAGCACTGATTTCCGTGTTAATGAATCTACCCCTGCTCTTTTTGCTAAAGCGAAAACTCCTGAGCAAATGGCGCAGCTCACACCAGAAGAGATCGAAGAGATCATCCGCCCAGTAGGCCTTGCCGTAAGAAAATCGCGTGCGATTTGGCAGCTCTCTAAACAACTCGTCGAAAAACACAATGGCAAAGTCCCCGATAATTTAACAGCTTTGGAAGAACTTTCCGGTGTTGGGCACAAGACCGCTTCTGTTGTTATGGTTCAAGCTTTCCATAGTCCGGCCTTTCCAGTCGATACCCACATTCATCGTTGTGCTAAACGGTGGGGGCTATCCTCAGGAACTACAGTTGAACAGACGGAACAAGACTTAAAAAAACTCTTTCCAAGAAACCTCTGGGGAAAGATCCATCTTCAGATCATCTATTTTGCAAGAACCTTTTGCAAAGCGCGTGGACATCATGTAAACCAATGTCCAATCTGCAGCGTTGTCACCCAGCAAGCCTTATAGGCTTCCTCAAATTGATCTCCATTTGTCTAATATTCTGCTCCAGCATGATCGCTCCGCTGATTCTCCATGGTCCCCACGATGCAAAAGACTCTCAAGACGCACAATATTCTTAATATGCGTCTGGAATGCCTGTAACTGACCAACTTCTTTAGGTATGCCGAGAAGCCAGTTATCGCCCAAATTAAGCTCTTGCAATGCCTTTAGCTGACCGATTTCTTTAGGTACGCTGACAAGTGGGTTTTTGTCCAAACGAAGCTCTTGCAATGCCTTCAGCTGACCGATTTCTTTAGGTATGCTGACAAGATAGTTCCCAAATAAACCAAGCCCTTGCAATGCCTGTAGTTGACCGATTTCTTTTGGCACGCTAACAAGGTTATTCCGAAACAAAGAAAGGGTTTGCAATGCCCGTAGTTGACCGATTTCTTTAGGTAAGAGACTTAAACCTTTATCCGCAAGATGTAGGGCACCACCAATAGCAGCTATTGCGCCTTGGCGTTGATGGATCCAATCACGTAAACGGTCTGCTTTTTGCATCGTCGCTGCGGAATCCTTTGGAATATGAAGGTCCTGGATCTCTGCCAGCAGATTGGGAAGCGGCCTTGCGTCATGGATTGCCCCTATCAATCTGATGAGGCAGCGTGCTTCTACCTCCTGGAAAAAAGCTGGGAGAGCTGAATAAGATGGGCGAGGGAGTTCCTCGATCTCGCTTAAGCTGTATGCCATAGATAGCAGTTTATGGAGTGCCTTTGCCTTGTCGCTTGGGGTTAAGGCGGAGGAAGAAACATGAAGGTAGGTTTCTATGAGGTCTTCGAGATGGTAGGTTTTGATGATCAAAGAAGTGGGGGGTTGGATATCACGGGTATTCCTACAACTGCTTCGAAAGTCGGCCCTCTCTTTTTCTGTAAGGAAAGAACCTACAGAGGCGGACATTAGGGGAATAGGGAGCTTTGGTAGGTGGTTGACAAGAGATTTTGAGGAAGGGGTGGTAAAGCTATGCTCAGCTTTCATCACCTCGATCATTTTTAGGAGAGGTTGTTTGTGTTCTTTCATCTGATTCCAATCGAACTTTTCTTTTCCGAATTTGGCAAGAATTCTCGTTCGGTCGTCTTTGTGGAGCTCTTGGAATAGCACGGGTATTTCTGCTTGACCTTGTACGATTCCCTGGGAAAGAGCGTTTAAACGATGAAATCTAGACGCCGTCAAAGAACTGTAGCCAACATAGGCTGTTTGGAAGTTCGTCTCTTCTTCTCTTGTGAGAAAAGGAAGTACATTCTTTACGAGCACATCCTGTGGAAGTTTAACTAATGGATTTTTGCTTCGCTGCTTTGAAGAGTTAGTGAGTAACCCTTGGCTTTTTGCTTGCTCTTTTACAACACCCGTTTGAAAAGCCTGTTCTGCTTTTTTAAGAGCCCCCATATGCCTTTCAATGGCATTCCTCATAGCGATTTTGTTAATAATGTATTTACCGCCTATCGTTTCGGCAGAGCTCATTGTACGAACTGCATGGCGGTCGATTTTTTCAAGGTTTGTAAACACTTTGGAAATGTGTTGATTGGGCTTATTTTTTTTGAGTACTTGGTAGAGGTTTTGAAGCTTCTCTAAGCGAATGTCGACGTTTAGAGACAGTTGATTGGCATTTGTAATTAAAGACATAAATTCTCAATATTTTTAATGATAAAATTTTTATTGATATAAATCGTAAAATAAAATCACATTAAACCGCAATACCAAAAACTGCGATGCGTTTTTTATTCAATAATTATTTTAAGTATTCTTCATGTAAAATATAATTCAAAATCGAAGCTATTGATTAATTTAAAAGCCTCTGTACACGACAAAAATTTCATGGGCTCAAGACGCTGCTGAGCGATTTTTCTATAGAGATAACAGGATGGGCATGATCGGCGAAACGCCGGCAAGATAGGCAGGATGAAGAAAGATAGATTTATTTCATCTTCTCTATCCTGTCCATCCTGTTTTTTCTTATGGAAAAAAAGCTATCTTCACAACCTCTTGAATGCTTACAAAGTTTGTCGTGTACAGAGTTTAAAAGCACGAAAACTGTTACAAGAACCGATTTTTGAGTCACATATTGCACTTCAAACTTGAGCGGTTCGCAGTAGCGCCCCTTTTCATTCAAATCGTTACTTGCCACTATTGCAAAACTCTTTTAGAGTCTATAGCCTCATGATGTTTACAGTGGATGTTAAAAATGTTTAGTTATTTTTTTTGGACTCTTTTCCTCTTCGTCCCACTCACTGCTTTTTCAACCCCAGCAAAACTCCCTAAAATCCTCGACTTTAGCAACATCTGCTCCCTTGAAATCGCAGAGTTCCAACTTGGGGGCTTAGAAAAGATGGCCCATAGTCTTCAGCCGTTTAATAAAGCCCCTGAACTCGCCCCTTTTTTCGGTTATCTCAAAAGTGCTTATCTTATCGACACCGTTATCGAAACTGGAACATGGAGAGGGAAAACCACTGCTTTTTTCTCTTTCCTCTTTGATCAAGTACATACCATTGAAATTTCCGCTGACGTTTACAGAAATGCAAAAAAAATCCTCAAACCTTATTCCAATATTACCTGCCATCTAGGCAGTTCAGAAAAAGTCCTCAGCCAACTTTTACCCTCTTTGAAAGGCAGGCCTCTTCTTTTTTACTTAGATGCTCATTGGCGCCAATTTTGGCCATTGTTGCAGGAACTTAACGAGATCAGCAAAACACACAGAGACAATTGTATCATCGTTATCGATGATTTTAAAGTGCCGGAAAGAACAGATATTCCTTTTGACGCCTATGGAAATAACGAATGCTCGTATGAATATATCAAAAGCGGGCTAAGCGAAATCTTCTCTGAGTACACCTTTCACTACCTCATTCCCAAATCGGTACAGTGTCGTGCTAAATTCGTTGCCATACCGAAAACATGGCAATCCCCTGTGAAATAGACATCTTGCGTAACCTGCTTTTAGAACAAGACTACGCTGGAATCATTTCGCTATGACAGGCGCGAGGAACGAGCATTTGTCACACCCCAGGTATACGCTCTTTTTTTTCTTTGCGAACGCTATTCTTTTATCCTCGGCTCTTTTCTTTTTCCTGCCGCCTTTCTTTGGCAATCCTTGGAAAAAAAGAGTCTACTTGGCCACCTTTCCTCGTTCGGGGAATCACTGGATGCGTAACTTAATCGAAGAAGCTACAAATATAGCGACCAGCTCGGTTTATACTGACCCTGACCCTCCACATTATCTCTTTCCATTTCCATGGGGAGGTTATTGCGTCGATCATGGATATGAAGGAACTCGCCGCTATCCCCATCCTGAAGAGATCGTCGTAATAAAAACCCATTCTCCTTGTGGAATCATTCCTCATTTTGCGAAACAGCCTTACCACAAAGCGATTCGCATTGTCCGCCATCCCATCGATAGCTTTTATTCCTTGTATCTTTTTTTCTGCGGCAAACCCCCTGCTCCAACAATTCCTAGAGAAACCCTTAAAGAATACATTGCCTTATGGCGCACATTCCAAGAGTATTGGAATCAAGCTCATGATGTATTCACAATCCGCTATGAAGACCTCTACAACAACCCACGGCACATTTTGAAGAAGGCTCTCGAAACCTTCGGTTATGAAGTGGAAGAGGCCGACATCCTGCGTGCCATTATGAAATATCCTCCACAAGGCGGTCTGTTAAAGTACATCCAACATTATTCCGAGGAAGATTTGCAAATCATCGAGCACGAATTAGGTGATCTGATGCGGCAATTTGGCTATAGCGGTTCTAATCTTGGGAGTGACAAACGCTCGTTCCTCGCGCCTGTCGCAGCGAAATGATTCCAGCATAGTCTTGTTTTAAAGGCAGGTTACGCGAGATGTCTAATTGACTTCGGGGATCACTGGAATGAATTTAGTGACATCGGGTTTTTTAAACTCTGGTGTAAAATCGCTCTCCAAAGCAGGCAACCATGTTACATTTCTGCCGAAAAACAAGAACTCTCCACGGATAATCAAGTTGCCATCTTCTACCCATAATTTCGCATCGTAAATTCTACCCCTCTCAGGATCCACGATTTTTCCCTTATATCTTGAACCTCTTTTACGCAAATCCCAGATGAGATCTAATCCAGCATAAAAGGGAGTTCCGCTGATTCCCGGCGCACGACCTGTGGGTGCATAAATCGTATCGACTGCTTTGCCACTTGCGTCGCAAGTACCAATAATCCGGCCGTAGTACATATTCTGATATTCATAAATCGCTACGATGCATTGGGTCTGGCCGCTTTTATCGTTAATGCTTCTCCAAAAGCCCGTTATATCTTGGGCAGTCAATGCACTACAGAAAGAAACTAAACAAACTATGCACACCGCTAGAGTCCATTGCACAAACGGTCTCCGAAGGGAATTTGACAAAGAGCTGCGGATCTTGTTCATATTTTTGACCTTATCTTTTTTGTCGATCTTTTTCTATTGAAAAAGGTTAATCGACGAAGTTTAGCGTGCTATAATCTAAAAGTGTTTCGTAGAGATAGGCCATATTTTGTTCTCTCACGATATGAATTAAGGCAAAATCGCGTGCCCGTCTAGCAATCGCTTGCGCCTCCTCATCATGAACCGTTGCCCAATGAATCTTGTCGACGAGATCTTCAAGGTCTGCCCTAACGGGAATATAATGAACATAGGGTTTTAGCATATTGTAATACCATTGGATGCTATTTGAATCAGTTTTGAATATAAGTGAATTCGAAAACAATTTCCAACCGGATGCGGAATACGCACACGTATTACCATCGATCATCAGATGATATTTGTAGTTTAGCTGCTCTTCAAAAGAGACAAACCTTCCCTGGAATTTTTTCAGTGCAATAATATTCTTAGCCTCTCTGATATACATCGTAAATTTTGCGTCGATCGCTTGCGGAAATCTCTGGGAAAGTTCGCAGAGTCTTACACGAGAAAATGAATAGATATTGTCATCATTCATTTCAAAAGATCCTCTTAATGGGTGCTGCGCTGTAGACCCTCTCCAGATCAATTGATTTTTCTTCTCTTTCCAAGGCACTATCTCTTTAGTGATGTCACTTCTTTTTAATACTTGGTATTTCCCATGGAGCGCTTCGAAATCTGGAATAAGTACTTGTCTTGTACTGTACTGATTTTTAGCCATGACAAAGAGAGGAATATCTAACTGTGCATCCACTTCATCGTGCATAGAAACAACGAAGTTCATGTCAGGCAAAGGTTTGCTACGGCATACTTCTTCGATAGCTTTTCTAAGATAACTTACACGCCTGCTATATGAAGAAAAGTTCTTCTTTACTTCGACTTTATTGTTTTTAATGGTGAATTTGACAAGCTGTAAATGTGCGTATTCTTTGCTGCTCGTTAGTTGATCGATTCTCTTTCTAGAAACGTCTCCTTGCGCGTGGAAATAGGCGAACTCTTCTTTAATTTGCCTGAGCATCCACTCCTTCGTCTTCGGAATGGGTGAATAGGATAGAGAGTCCCTGGAAGAAAAGAACAGGTGCGCCAAATCACCAAGACACAAGCTTCTTTGAAAGGGATCGATCGTCAGCCACAATCCTCCCATCACAAAAAAAAGCCCGATGACAAAAGCCAGTCCTATTCTTTTTTTCATGAAAACCTATTCACCTGAGTTTTGGGTGTCTTGCATAGAGAAAAAACTCAGGTTATTCAAAATGGAATGAAGGAACGCCCGAGTGATTGTCCCATGAGACAACGCATTTCCATATTTTTGCGAGAAGCGTCGAGCAGATCTTGGTCAAACTGAATACGTCCTGGTTCAAAAAAAAGAACGATGCATGATCCGCCAAAGGAAAAATATCCCTTCTCATCGCCTTTGGCATAAAATTCATTAGGAATGAATGTTTGATAGATCGAACCTACATACGTGGCGCCAATTTCTACGTAGAGAATCTGCCCAAATGTCTTTGTTAGCAGCACAGTGATTTCTCGTTTGTTCTTCGTAAGAATCGCGATGTCTTTTTTTAAAGCAACGGGGTTCACCGAATAGAGCGCGCCATCGATAGGCCTTGCAGCTTGAGGTAAACAATTGGAAGGAAAATGAAACCGGTGGTAATCGCTTGGGCAAAGGCGGATGATCGCCATGGCTCCGTGCTTATACTGTTCACAAAGGACCCGATCGACTAAAAATTCTTCCAGGCAAAATTTGACGCCTTTTATTAGGAACCCATCGCTGTTCTCAATATTCTCAAAAACAAGACAGCGCCCATCCGCAGGAACAATCGCTATGTCATAGCCCGTAGCGATGGGTCGCGCCGTTTCCTTAAGGCGGCGGATAAAAAAATCATTGAACGATTTAAAGCTATTGACGGGTTCTAGAAATTCTCTAGGATCTACGTGGAATTTTTCTATAAAAGGCACGATTTTACAGCGACTCAAGCGAGTTTTCTGCAACCAACCATAAAAACATGACATCCATCTCCATTGAGCGACGATATACCTAAGAAAAGGAGAGAACCACTTACTCAGCATTCCATTCCCATAGAGCAAATCGAGAAACGCCCCCCCGTAGACTTTTTCCTGCTTGGTCTTCTTGCTCGTCCGATCGACAAAAAGGATGTCCGTCATGGCATTTGGTCCTTTAAAACAATGCTCGTTTTTCTTGCGAACGAAGAAAATACTTTGAGTTCCTCAAGAAATTCTGGGGGAAATAAGGGCTCTAGATGCTCCTGTTTGATGATCTTACTCATGTCTAAAGAAATGTTTGTCATTGTCCAAGCTTCTGCTTTCGTAGAAAGTTCTTTTAGAAATTTTTTCTTTAAAGCCGTGTATTCGAAGAGAAGCTCTTTCAATTTTTTCTGGCTTTCAAGCGTTTTTTGCGTACATGCAATCGATTGCTCTAAAGACTCTAAAGCATCGGCATTAGGTGCTGCAAAAGAAGTAAACGCGGCTAATACACAGAACATTTTTTAAAAACCAATTGCTTCTCACTTTTCACCAAATCGAAATTTGGAGCAAGAATCTATCTAAAATTCTTGCTTTTCGGAAGAGGGAATTGCAAAACTCGCTTTGAGAACGAAATTTGGCCTGGTTCAAACCTCAGGGTTTTTCGTAAACTGATATATCTTATTGGCCATAGGTGGTTTGCGAAAAATCCAAACCCACGCTAAAAGCGCAAATTTTGCTCCAAATGGGGTTTTGCAATTTCCTCGGAAGAAATGATTGTGGAAGGAATCAAAAAACACAGTTATAATGGGAACCAATACGACCGTATGGGGATTAGGAATTTCTTCATGTTGAATATCTTAAAGCAAATTTTTGGCACTGAGCAATCGAGAACGCTCAAGCGCTATCAGAAAATCGTAGCCAAAGTCAATGAATGGGATGAGCTGTTTCAATCACTAAGCAACGATGAATTGCGCGCAAAAACAGAGGAATTTCGCGCAAGGCTTGCGCAAGGGGAGCCTCTAGATGCTCTTCTGCCAGAGGCTTATGCTACAGTAAAAAATGCTTGTCGCAGACTCTGCGGCACCGAAATCCATGTTTCTGGATACAATCAGAATTGGGATATGGTCCCCTACGATGTCCAAATTCTCGGCGCAATCGCCATGCACTACGGCGCTATTTCCGAAATGCAGACCGGTGAAGGAAAAACCCTCACCGCTTCCATGCCTCTTTATCTGAATGCTCTAACGAAAAACTCGGTTCATCTTGTTACGGTCAATGATTATCTTGTAGAACGCGACTGCCAGTGGGTCGGAACGATTTTTCGTTGGCTGGGACTCACTGTAGGAGCTCTTACAAATGCCGTCCCTCCACACAAGAGAAAAAGTGTTTACGCATCAGATATCGTCTACGGGACCTGTTCTGAATTCGGTTTTGATTACCTCCGCGATAATTCTATGGCGCAAAGCAAGGATGAACAATGTCAACGAGGTCATTTCTTTGCGATCATCGATGAAGTTGACTCGATCTTGATCGATGAGGCAAGAACGCCGCTCATCATCTCTGGGCCCGCGGCCGTCTCCAGGCAAATGTATGAAGAATTAAAAGAACATGTTGCCCATGTTGTGCGCATACAGCGCGATCTTTGCAATAAGCTCGCTTCAGATGCCAGAAAAGTCATTGAAACACTTGGGTTTTTCATAGAAGGTGAGAAACCAAAACTTTCACGCGAGCAGGAAGCAGAGCTCAAAGAGGCCCTCCGTAAGCTATGGATCGTTGGGAAAGGCACCCCGCAAAACAAAATTCTAAGACGCGCTAAAGAAGATCCGGAAATCCGCGCCGGCATTGAAAAATGGGACACTTATTTTTACCATGATAGTAATAAAGATGAACGCGCTGCAACCCTCGCCGAACTCTATATAATTGTCGATGAGAAAGGCAATGAATACGAGTTAACGGATAAAGGAATTAATGCCTGGAGTTCCTCGCAAGAGGACTTCACAATGCTCGATCTCGGCTACGAGTATGCTCGTATCGATCAAGATCCTTCATTAGATGCTAAAGAAAAAATGCAGCGTAAGGTCGCCTTACGCGAAGAAGACTCGGGTAGAAAAGAACGAGCTCACAATCTGCGCCAGCTTTTCCGCGCCCATCTTCTCATGGAGCGCGATGTCGATTATATTGTCGCTGAAGGCAAAATCGTCATCATCGATGAAAATACTGGACGGCCGCAACCTGGCCGACGTTTTTCCGACGGTTTGCATCAAGCCATTGAGGCTAAAGAAGGGGTGGCCATTCAGGGCGAAACACAGACATACGCTACGATTACTCTCCAGAATTATTTTAGAATGTACACAAAGCTTGCTGGGATGACCGGCACAGCCATGACAGAAGCAAATGAGCTCAAACAAATCTATAAAATCGAAGTTCTTGCCATCCCTACGTACCGCCCTTCTCAACGTAAGGATGCCGATGACGAGATCTATATGACGGAGCGAGAAAAGTACAACGCAATTCTCAAGGAAATTCAAGAAATTCACGCTAAAGGACGCCCCATTCTCATTGGAACTGAGTCCGTTGAAGTTTCTGAAAAACTCTCTCGTATTCTACGCCAAAATAAGCTGGAACATACTGTCCTCAACGCAAAAAACCATGCGCATGAAGCTGAGATCATTGCCGATGCTGGTAAACGTGGCGCCATCACGGTTGCAACGAACATGGCCGGTCGTGGAACAGATATCAAACTCAAAGAAGACGTAGCTTCGCTCGGCGGCTTGCATGTCATAGGCACTACGAGACACCAATCGCGGCGCATCGATAGACAGTTGCGCGGCCGCTGCGGACGTCTCGGGGATCCAGGATCGTCTAAGTTCTATGTTGCATTCGAAGATCCTTTAATGAGGATGTTCACCTCACCGCGCATCACCGGTTTTTTACAACGCTTTCGTCCGCCTGAAGGCGAGCCTATCTCTGCAAAAGTGCTAAACAAATCGATTGAAACAGCGCAAAAACGTGTTGAACAACGCAATTTCATGATTCGTAAGCATACGCTCGAATACGACGATGTTATGAATAAGCAGCGAACGGAGATTTACTCTTTCCGCAATGACGTACTGAGCGCAGAAGATTCTTTCACGATTGCACGCGAAGTCATGGAAAGCGCTACTCTGCAGACGGCAGAAAAATACCTTGGCGATCGCCAAGCTGGTAATGATTGGAATTCACGCGGGTTTTCAGAATGGCTTGTCAACCATTTCCCTATCACATTTGATGCTAACGTCTTTGAAAGTGATTATACTAACCGCCAAGAGATCGAGGATAAAGCATGTACAGCCGTCATCAATGCCTTCTCCGACAAACTGGCCCAGGAAAAAGAATCCCTTTTACAGTTTCAAACACTTCTCGAAGGGAAGACCGACCAAAAACTCGATCCACAAGCTATTTTACACGAAGTGATCCGCAGCATCCTGATCCGCAATATCGATCGTGAATGGCAAGGACATCTTTTACAGATCGATCATTTGCGAGCTGAGGTATCGATGCGGGCTGTTGGTCAGAAGGACCCTCTTTTAGAATTTAAACAAGAAGCCTTCTCCCTTTTCGATCGCTTTACAATGCGAGTAAAAACATCGATCTGCCACTCCCTTTTCAAGTTTGAAATGGTTGCGCCGAGATTCCTCAATTCAGCGCGGAATCCCCAAGAAGAGGTACACCCTGAGCTGAAAGCGACGATCACAACTTAGAGACTGTTCAAAAACTCTGAATCCATCATCCTCTTCGAACCTTTTTCGTGATCTTTCGTCCTGCTTTGAGGTGCCTACGGCGCCCATGGCGTATGCCACCTCAAAGCCGGACGAAACCTCTTCGAAAAGGGTTTCCGAATCTGATAGATTGATAGTTTGTGGATAGTCTCTTAGAGACCTATTGTTCAGCTTTGCGGTAGCCGAAATAAAGCATCGGCAAGGATGCGAGTACATAGATAAACCAGTATTTAGTGCTCCACTCTAACCTAAGCACGCCCTGCTCAGAAAAGAAAATCTGCAGCAATCCCAAAATAAAAAATATGCTGCCTGCTGAAAGGGTTAAAATCGAAACGAGGATGGTCTTGCCTACTTTATCTTCTGTTTCCTCTCGGGGAAGCGTTCCAGGCAATGCCGCTGTTCCTCCATGGTGGGCAGGAGGAATCATACGCGATTCTCTAGGAACCGCCTTTGGCGTATCCGTTTTCTTACTTTTGTTGTAAGGCGGGGTATAAAGCGAAGTCAAACTATCTTGGATCGCTTGGTTGCGAGAGAGAGGGTCTTGCTTCTGGACCTCCATCTCCGGAGCTCTAGAAAGGTCTGTGGAGCAGTAAGGGCAAAGGATCGCTTCAAAGGGAACTCTACCATCGCAACTTGTACACATTTTTTGACGATCTACTGGTTTCATAGCACCTCCTCTCTCTTTAATCAGAATGACATAAGCTTGTGAATTCTTTCTATAGCCAACTTGCTGTTTTATGTTTGGAATGGTTTGTATGGAAATTGATCTGCAAATCCGCTAGACTATAGTCAATTTTTATCGTGAGGGTTTTGTGAATAATGAGCGCTTCGATGTTGCCGTCATTGGCTCAGGGCCTGGCGGTTATGTTGCTGCGATTAAAGCTGCACAATTCGGCAAAAAAGTCGCATTGATTGAAAAGGGATATCTTGGCGGCACCTGTCTTAATGTCGGCTGTATTCCTACTAAGACACTCCTGGCCAGCGCAGAAGTCGGCCATAAAGTCAAAATGGCTTCCGATTTTGGCATTTTAACAGGAGCAGTTTCCTTTGACTACAACAAGATGAAGCTTCGCAAGGATTCTGTTGTTGAGTCGATCCGTAAAAGCTTGGGCGGACTGATACAATCCAATCAAATCAAGATCTTTAAAGGAACTGCTGAATTCATTTCTCCTCAAGAACTTAAGGTTAAGGGCGAGGACAACCTTCATATTACATCTGACAAGATCATCATTGCTACCGGGTCTGAACCTGTCGATATCAAAGCCTTCCCCTGTGATCATAAAAAAATCTACAACTCTAGTTCGATTTTGGATATGACCGAACTCCCAAAAACCCTCGTCATAATTGGGGGAGGATATATCGGTTGTGAATTTGCCAGCCTTTACGCAGAACTCGGTGTCAAAGTCATCATTTTGGAAGCTTTGCCCAGTATCGTCTCCTTGCAGGGAAAAGCTGTTGCAGAAGCTCTCACCAAAGCTTTCACTAAAAAGGGAATCGAAATCCGCACTGACATCATCGTCGAAGGCATCGATCATGAGGGGGAAGGATTGAAAATCCGTCTCAAGAGCGGAGAAGCCGTCTTTTGCGATCGAGCGCTCGTGTCCGTTGGTCGAAAAATCGTCTCGCAAAACCTCCATCTTCAAGCAGCCGGAGTTCTTGCCGATGATAAAGGAGCGATCTCTGTCGATGAGAAAATGCAGACGAATGTCCCTGGCATCTATGCCATCGGCGATGTGACAGGCAAATTTCTGTTGGCTCATGTCGCTTCTCACCAAGGGATCATTGCCGCAACGAACGCTTGTGGCGGACAAGCAACGATGCACTACGATGCTGTCCCCGCAGTGATTTTTACTGTGCCGGAAATCGCAACTGTCGGTATGACGCAAGAGCAGGCAATCGAGGCTGGCTATCAAATTGCCATCGGAAAATTTCCTTTTCAAGTCCTTGGTAAATCCATTGCATCTAGAGAAACCGAAGGCTTCGGTCAAGTCATTAGTGAAAAAAAGAGTGGCCGAATTCTCGGTGCGCAAGTTGTTGGCCACGAAGCCTCCGTTCTCGTTGCGGAGATAACCCTTGCTATCGCCAATGAAATCCCTTTGGATGCGCTGACCGATACAATCCACGCGCATCCTACCGTCTCTGAAGTATGGTTAGAGGCTGGCTTGCTCGCTTTAGATACGCCCATCCACTTTCCACCCAAACCCAAAAAGGCGAATGGCTGAAGAACAGATAGAGCACCAATTTCCTATGGAACAGACCCGCCGCCTCAATGTTCTTCCGACCAATCCCGAAACGGAGAAAGCAGGTCGTTTTCCTTCCTGGCTTCATCGTAAGCTTCCCAAAGGCGGCAATCTTTTTAAGACCAATGCGCTGCTGGAAAAATATCGTCTGAATACTGTCTGCGAAGAGGCTAAATGCCCCAATCGCTTTGAATGTTATTCAAAAAAAACGGCAACCTTTCTCGCCCTCGGCAAAGCCTGCACCCGTAATTGCGGATTTTGTGCTATCGATTTTACAAAAACACCTGCTCCTCCTGAACTAGATGAACCAGCTAGAATCGCAGCTTCGGTGGCAGAACTCGGTCTCAAACATGCTGTGATCACGATGGTCGCGCGTGATGATTTGGCAGATGGGGGAGCTTCACATATTGCCGCCGTCATACGTGAAGTGAGAAAAATCAATCCTGAAACCACTGTCGAGGTACTTACCTCAGATTTTTCTGGCAACCTTGAAGCGTTGCATACTGTTTTAGATGAGCGTCCGGAAATCTTTAATCATAACATCGAAACCGTTCGCTCTCTTTCTCCTCGTGTACGTCATAAAGCAACCTATGATCGCACTCTCATGATCCTTTCTGAAGCAAAGCAATCGGGGAAAGCTTCTTTCACCAAGTCAGGCATCATGGTAGGATTAGGAGAAAAAAAAGAAGAGGTCTTCCAAACAATCGAGGATCTTTATCGCGTAGGCTGCGATATCATCACCATCGGGCACTATCTTCAGTCAGATCGTCGGAAACTCATGGTCAAAGACTTTGTCACCCCCGAACAATTCAAGGAATATGAGCAATTTGGTCTTCAGTTAGGAGTTAAACAAGTTTACTCATCTCCCTTTGTTCGCTCTAGTTATAATGCCGAAGAAATCCTCAACTTAGTCTCCAATGTCTAAGAGACTGTCCACAAACTCTGAATCCATCTTCTTCGAACCCTTTTCGTGATCTTTCATCCGGCTTTGAAGCGCCTACGGCGCCTGTGGCGTATGCCACCTCAAAGCCGGACGAAACCTCCTCGAAAAGGGTTTCCGAATCTGATGGATTGATAGTTTGTGGACAGTCTCTAATCAACGACAGGCTCTTTGAGCTCGCTTTTTGAACCGATCACCGACAGCAACGAGCGACCTAAAGCGCAGCCTGTCATCAATTTTGCATCCATTATTAAGGAAGGCATTCTTGCCATACTCTACATCTCTTAGCCCTTGTTCATCTAGTTGTGGTAAACTTTTTTTGTAGACAAATGCATAAACTTCATCGCGAAATTTCTTAGGGAGTTTGAGAAATAGGCTTTCTGCTACATCATTCAGGTGGTGAAAATAAAGCCATGCAATATAACTTACAGCGGTAAGAAGAAAAGTGCTTCCCTCCAAAGGGAAATCTTTTTCTTTAGACAATCCCTTTTTTTTGTTCGTGGAACAACTTAACAATTTTTGCAAAGTTTCGATCCTAGCCTTAGAAAATGGAGGCATTTTTCTAAGGATCGCAGCTTTAATTTTTTTTCCATCTTTTCTAATTCTCTTTTCCATTTCGATAATTTCTTCAGTAAGAGCTTTCACTTTAGACGCAAACTTACATAAATATTCCTTTGGACAGGCAATCTCGCCAAAGAACTCAGTAAATCCTATATCAAACCCCTTGAATTTTGATGAAAACGTTTTAACTTCCAAAACTTTCAATGTTTTCATTTTGGCTATTTTTTCAGAAACGAATTCAATCGGGTTTTTCCCAAGATAGAGCACTTTCAACTTAATCATCTTGGTAATATTAGATTCAATTCTACGAATGCGATTATTGCGCAGATTTAGCCAGCACAAGCTCGGAACAACGGGTATTTCACTTAGCGCATTTCCCGATGCGTCAAGTGCCTCTAGGAAAGAAAGCTTAGAAAGTAGCTCATTGGGGAAGCTAGCCAGATTCAGGCCCGGAAGGTTCAATATAATGACCTTTGACAAAGCGACTCCAGATTCCTCTTTCCTCATCCACTCCACCGCAAGTTCGAAAAGCCTTTTTTGTGAATCGGCGCGTAATTTAGGGCGAATTTCCACTGGGATCTCCACCCAGATCGTATTGAATGTGACAAGAAAATCTCGAATTTTTTTTGCTTCAGGAGAGGAATTTTCAGGTTCAAAACGCATGTTTACGCCAAAAGACTCCCTACGATAGAAAGATGCAGGACGGTGGGATTGCAAGAGTGCTTCCATAAGGCCTTCGGGGGGGGGCGTAGGTCTAATTAAATTCTCCCTATGGACTTGAATAAAAGGCCGTTGGGAAGTGGAAGGTGGATCTGGAAAATCTGCTGTTTTGCAAGCAAGTTTGTTGCGTTCTTTTGGCGACTTTGCAATCCAAAGATCGATCTCTTTTTTAAAATTGCTATTTAAAATAATGCCCTCGACCTTCCGCGAACTTACTATGGCCTTATTGATCTCTCGGGCTTCTTTCGAAGATATAAGGGTCCAATTTTTTCGACATAAGGGGCACTGGAGCTCTGTTTTATCTAAAGCCAAACGCACGAGCAGGGCTTTAATGGACTCTTTATCTAAATGTTGACCACAACAGGGCAGCTTCATGGGCTTCTGCATGACTGTCCCTGCCACTGGACAGATATACTGCTCTGGGGTCGACTCTGAAGGGGAAGGGGGTTTTTCTGTGGAGATCGCCATGCTCTATACTTTTATCAAAACGTCTTAATCATACCTTTATTTAGATAAACTATCAATACATTCCATTAAATCCCATTAAGAAAATCATTATCTCGTTATAGACGTAGTGATTGCGCACAAATCAAAAAATTGTTAACAGACAAAATTATACGCCATTAAGCGAGCTGATTTTTTATAATGAATATCTCCCAGAATGTTATGGCGGTCATTTTGGCCGGCGGACAAGGAACTCGCCTCTATCCGTTGACGATTAAACGCTGCAAACCCGCTGTTGTTTTCGGAAGCCGTTATCGACTCATTGACATCCCTATTTCTAATTCTTTGAATTCTGGCATCCGAAATATCGGTGTCATTTCGCAATACTTTGCTTCCGAGTTAAATCATCATATTGCTAATACCTTTCATCTTGATCAATTCCAACGAGGACGGTTTGATTTCCTCTGCCCAGAGGAAACAAGGGAAAAGAAGGTGTGGTTCGAAGGAACAGCTGACGCTGTTAGACAGAACCTAGAGCACCTGCTCGCTTCTCCAGCAGAATATTTTTTGATCCTGTCCGGTGATCAGCTCTATAAGATGGATTATCGTCAAATAATCCAGTTTGCTATCGAGAAAAAGGCCGATCTCGTCATTGCTTCGCTATCGGTGCCTGAAAGGGAAGCGCGGAGAATGGGCTTGTTGAAAATCGATGAAGCCCTACGCATCACCGATTTTTTCGAAAAACCCTCCGATCCACACGTATTGGAAAAATTCCGTTTCGCTAGTGGTCCGCGTCTCGATCCTCACTATCTCGGTTCGATGGGAATCTACGTCTTTAAAAGAGCCGCTTTAGTTTCAATCCTTCAGGAAAAAGGAGAAGACTTTGGAAGACAGATTATTCCGTTGCAAGTGAAAAAGGGGAAGGCCTACAGCTTTTTCTTTGGAGATTATTGGGAAGATATCGGAACGATCGCCTCTTTTTACGAAGCTAACCTTGCTTTAACAAAACGTCGAAATTGTCTCGATGTTTACAATGAGCAAATGCCGATTTATTCGGAACCGATGCATTTGCCAGGGCCTTTGATCGAAAAGACCCGTGTAGAACAATCGATTTTGGGACAGGGAAGCACCATCCAAGCAAGCGAAATCTCCCACAGCCTTGTGGGCATAAGAACGCAAATCGATCAAGGTAGTGTATTGCATCATTCGATCATCCTTGGTGCTGTAAATTCCATAGCCCGCATTGGGAAACATTGCCTTCTTGAAAAGACGATCATCGATGAAAACGCCGTAATAGGAGATAATGTCCGTCTTACGAATCATCGCCAACTTTCTCACTTCGATGGGGATGGCATTTATGTCCGCGATGGGATTATCATCGTCACAACTGGCACACATCTACCTGATGGCTTTACATTTTGAGAATTTGGGCGCTTTCTGATCCGCATCTCTCTTTCGGTACTAAGGATAAAAGCATGGATGTCTTCGGTGCATCTTGGCTTCACCACGCCGAAAAAATCGAGAAGGGATGGTTATCGCTGATTTCAGCCGAAGATCTTGTATTAGTGCCAGGAGATATCTCTTGGGCGATGCGTCTTGAAGAAGCGATGCCCGATCTCGAGTGGCTTGACGCGCTCCCGGGTACGAAATTGCTCGTTAAAGGCAATCATGATTATTGGTGGCCCTCCTCTGCTAAGATGAAAGCTGCCTTACCCCCCTCTATCCAATTTCTGCATAACTCCGTCTATGATTGGCATGACGTATCCATTGGCGGCACAAGACTATGGGACAGTATTGAGTATTCTTTTGAGCGTTTCATCGAGTTCCAGCCCAATCCTAGAGCAAAACCACCTGTATCCAAAGATACCGATCAGGAGGAAAAGATTTTTTGCCGAGAGCTAGACCGGTTAGAGCTTAGTCTTAAACAGCTCAACCCAAAAGCTAAGCTTCGAATGGCTATTACGCACTACCCTCCTATCGGAGCCGACCTCCTGCCTAGCAGGGCCTCTGCTATTCTCGAGCACTATGGCGTGCAGATTTGCGTTTTCGGACACCTCCATAATTTGAAAAAAGAGGTTCTCCCGCTTTTTGGATCAGCCCGGGACGTCCGTTATATTCTAGCTTCTTGCGATGCTATTGATTTTACACCGATAAGAATCCGTTGACGGGTGCGGGGATTTTACATCCGTCTCGGGTTTTAGTGCTTGAGCAAACTGATCAAAATATCTTTATCCTCATCGGCCTGGTGGAAAGGCAAATCAAGCTGGCGATGAGATCGTCTTCGGAAAAGCGTTTCGATGGCCTTCTCCTCGTTTTCTTGATCTAGGCAACGATGAAAGTCAGCAACTATGGCCAAAATGTCTTGGAAGTCCTCTTCTGTTTGGATCAAATTCAAACAGAACAAGATGACCTGCTTGAAAACAACAGGCTCCCCTTCATGCGCAAGAAATGTTGCAATCTCTAACGCCAGGTCAAGTTCTGGACGTTCTTGCAGAGATTCTATAAGCCTAGCGAGCGTTTCAGCGCCCTCATTCGTACCGACTCTTGTAAAAAGTCGGGCGCGTAAAAAGTCAAACCATCGCACATCGTGGAGATAATCATAGAAGCCATCAATCCATTCAGACGCGACCAGTTCTTGATTATTATCGATTAATTCTGCGATGTAATCATAAAGGAAACTCTCGAGATCATGTGCACAAAATTGCCCGATGAGGGCAAAGGCATCCTTGGGCTCCAACCCTGCATCGACGCTTTCATCGAGAATTTTCTCGAGGTCTTCAAGAGCTTCTTCAAGCTGTACTGCATCAGGATTGTGCTGCCGGTCAAAAAGATCGACCATGCGGTCCAATTCATCGCAGAAGATCGAAAGCGTTTGACGATCAGGAAGTTCTCTACGCCAAAGTTCAAAAAAAAGCAGGTAGGCCCTTTCTCTTTCCGTCGTGGGTTCTTCGATGCCGGTTAGCAAATCTGTAAGCTCTTCCGGACCATCGCATTCCTTGGCATAGGCAAGAAAACTCTCCAAGGTCAAAGAAATTCTGAGATCCTCAAGGCGACCAAAAAGCTCTTTTTCTGAAAGCAGCCGGTAATCCTCCACCTGCCAATCCTCGACAGCGAGGGCTAGGTCTTCTAACCTGCTACTACGCAGTAAATTATAAAGAGCTTTTCCGCTGAGTTCCATGCATTTCTCTTTAATACGGCTTTTGGATGAGCAGCTTTTTTTCGCTTCTGGCAATGAGAATATGCTGAAAAAGGGTATCTCGTCAAACATGCTCTAGCGTATACTCCCCAGCTTATGAGGAAAAAATCTGTAAAATCTTTTACTTTGCTCGAAGTCATCATCGCCATTAGTTTGGTGGCCTTGGCAGGTCCCATCCTTTTTAGTGTCCCTTTTCGGCTTGCAAAACAAGAAATGACAGCTCTTTATGCTACGGAACTAACAAGGCTGGCTGGCCTGGAATGGAATTCGATCAGGCTACAGCTTCTCAATCATGAAATTGCCTGGAAAGATCTCGCTGCGGCTGAGTCCCGGCCTTTTCTTATAGAAGAAAGGCCTTATACCGTTGCTCTTTCCAAGCAACATCAGCATCGCTTCACCATAAAAAAAGCGGTGACCAAAGCGCAAAAAAAAACCCTTTCCCTGAATCGTGAAGGGATGCTGGTCGAAGTAAACATCTCCTTCCTCTCTGAAGCAAAGGAAAAAGAGCATTCTTTTGAGTATCAGATAGCCATCTCTTGTGACGCCCCTTGATCTAATTTTCGCCTTGTGCTACTTGAAAAAGCATGAAAAAGAAACGCTCCGTTGCCAAAAGATCCCTGGATAAGAAGAAACCACGGCCGCCTCTCTCTGGGCAAAAATGGCTGGGTCAAGCTCATTTGTTTGAGCCAGAAAATCCTAGGCTACGAAATCAATAGACTCAGTATATAATTTCTTTTTTTCTTCGAGAAACTTTCTCTATCGTGTAGAATTTTCTCAATTCTAAACACAAATTTTGACGGTATATGGCAATTCAAAGACTTTCTTCCTTAAACGCACCCGCTATAACAAGTTGGCCTGAAGTGATGCAGAAAGTGGTTCCTAACCTATTGTATACTCATTCTCTTTCCTCTCTAAGTATAGATATGGCCTCTTCTGTCAAGGGGTCATCTTATCTATGGAAGATCTGGAGATCCTTAACTCACACCTTTCGCGCTTTTTTAGAATATTTTGGATTGAGAACCCTTTCTCCTGAAGAAAGGGAACATCGACATAGAGAAGGAGCCAAGAATATTCAAGATCGGTTAGCAAGAGAATTAGACTATGCCCAAGAGCAAATGACCTCCGAACCCAATAAGTCCTTTCTCTATTTGCATAGCAACTTAAGGCCGTTTCGCGGAGAGGAAACAACTGTAGCGAACTATCGCGTTGGCCTATGCCATGCTCAAGGTCGCCGGGATGAAATGGAAGATGAGCATTTAGTAAAGTCCTTTGCCCTGTTCATTGGCGGCAAGAAATATCCCATTCAACTCTTTGGCATATTCGATGGCCACGCGGGGGGTACGGCTTCTCGTTTTGTACGGGATCACTTGCACCACCATATAGAAAGAGCTTTGGTGAAATATAATTCTAACGGCTTAACTGACGTTGGCATTTGGAACGCTTTGAAGATGGCTTTCGTGAATTTAAACGAGGACTTCAAAACGCACTATGGTCACGTCGAGAAAATCTGTAAGAAAAGAGGAAAGTGCTTTGTCGCTGATCGAGAAGGAACAACAGCCACGGTAGCGATGATCCTAGATGGAAAGCTATGGACGGCAAACGTCGGAGATTCTCGCACTGTTTTAGACAATGATGGCGACCCCATCCAGCTCAGCGAAGATGCAAAACCAGATGGTGTACGGTATCTACGTGGGATCCAGCATCGAAATGGAACGGTTGTTCAGCGCGATGTACCAAGAGTCAATGGATCTCTAGCAGTAGCAAGGGCTCTTGGCGATTTTGGCTTGAAGGGAGCAGTGAGTGCCCGGCCAAAAATCACCGTTCAACCACTTTCTACTATCCAACCCAATAGTCACCTCATTTTGGCATGCGATGGAATATATGATGTTGGCAGCACGAAACAGATCGTGCAGGGAGTTCATGCACATAGAAATGCCAGCCCTAAGACCTTGGCGGAAGATATCGTTTTCTCTGCATATAAAGCAGGTTCCGATGATAACCTCTCCGCTCTCGTCGTGAAGCTTAAACACTAAGAAAGTCTTTGAAAAAACGCGTTTTTCGCTCTTCGAGAACTTTTTGCGGTCTCAAAAAGTACCGGTTCACTTTGTTGGAAATTTTAATTTCCATTAGTATAGCCGGTATTTTATTTGGGGTCTTGTTTTCTAAAATTCGTGAATTCGCCTCTCTACGAAAACAAGTTAAACAAGTCGAAGCAGAATGTCTAGAAAGGCAAACTTGTCAAATTCGTTTGCAGGAACTCTTTGGCGCACTCGTCCTTCCCGAGGAAGCAGAAGAAAAGCAGCCATCCCTCTATACAAAACAAAAAAATCTGTTTTTTCAGATCGAACAGACAATCGATGCTGACCCTGCTTTTGTTGGAAAACTCGATTGTATCGTGCAATTTGATGCTGCATCAGGGTATCTTTACTTAACGATGAAAAATAGCTCCGGACAGGAGCGCAAAGAGATTTTAGGAAAAGAGATCCTCAGCTACACGATGCGCTTTTTCTCTACCAAGGAAAAGACCTGGCTGACCGATTGGCCGCAAATGGATTCTGCATTGCCCGCCTTCATCTCGATCCTATGTAAAAAAACGTTTGGTGACGTCGATTATCTCTTTGCTCTCGCCGTCCCCACCTCAGCGTTTATTAAGTTATGAACATTCTCATCACAACGCTCTCTTTGCTTCTCGTCCTAGCCATTAGCTCGAACCTCTTTTGGAAAGAAGCCCTTAGCTCCTCATACGCCCTCAATGCATCGAAAGGCTTTTTTGAAGCCAGCCGTCTGGCCCAAAACAAAGCAGAACAAAAACGATTTAGTCGTTGGAAAGAATTAAATTCTTCTTCAACTCCATCCCTAAATACTAAAAAACCGAAGCCCTCTTCTTCTCGAAAACGCATCTATGTAAGTCATCGGAACAAAACCCCTCCAATCGAACAAGGTCGGTTGCACATCGCTCCTCTTTGGGAAAAAGAGCGAAGGCCCCTTTTTCAACCTGTATTAGAGCGTCTTTTTACAAATCTTTATGGACATGCCCCCTGGTTTGACAAGAAAAAATTGCCACTTCTTATCGAAGCAATCGCTAGAGTTGAAGAACCGTTTGACGAAACCCAACTGATTGAAAAGCTCGACAAGGAGATTTACGCCCTTTGGCATCGCATGCTAAGAGGAACGCAAGTCTATGATACGGAAAAAAAAATCGGCTACCCACCTCTCAAAGATTATCTCGATTTTTCCCCTATATCTTCTAAGCATGCCTGCCACTTTCCCTTTGCCCCAGTGCCTATCCTGGAGGCTATTTTCGGACCAGAAATCACAAAAAGCATCTTAAAGATAGAAAAATCCAAATGGGAAGAAAATTATCGCCGACGCTACTGTCTTAAAAAAGAACTCATGCCGTTTCTTAGGATCGACAAGCAAAGTGCGCAATTAGTCGACTTTGTCGAAACGTTCCTCTACTTCGGTCAATCTATCGGCCGCCGGTCTTTCGAACGAGGGGAAGACCAAAAAAGCCGAATATCTCACCGCTGTAAAATCAGAGATGATGTAAAGGAAGGTAAATTGTGAACGTCGTTCCTTTGCCTAGTTCAGAAGAAGCTTGAATCGTCCCATCATGCTTTTCGATGATCGTTTTGACAATCGATAGTCCTAGCCCCGCCCCGCCAAATTTTCGCGAACGCGCTTTATCAATTGTATAGAATCTATTGAAAACATGGGGAAGATCCGCTTCAGGGATACCAATTCCCTGATCTTTTATAGAAATCAAAACGGCATCTTGCTGTTTTTTCATGGTAATTGTGATTATTGAGCCTGATTCAGAATACTTCACTGCATTTTCGAGAAGATTGAAAATGGCAAGCTCAAGAAGATCCCTTGCTACCGAGGCAATAATCGGCTGCTTATTTTCCACTTCTAACTCTACTTTTGCTTCATGATGCACAGTTAAAAGATGGTCACGGCAATCTTCAACTAATTGTACAAGATTACAATCCTGTAAATTCGCAAGAGGTAAATTTTCGATGTCCGCCAACATCAAAAGGCTTTTTACGAGATGGTCCATTCGTTGACAATTTCGCAGGATCTTTTCAGTGATATCCTGCAACATTTCCGAGGAGATCTCAGGTAAATCCTGCAGCGTTTCAGCAAAACCTCGAATGACAGTGATTGGCGTGCGCAACTCATGTGAAGCATTAGCGACAAAATCCTTACCCATATCTAAAACACGATAATGGTCGGAATTGTCTTGAAGAACAATGATCGCTCCTCGTTCATCCGCTTTGGGAGCTGCGATCAAATCGAGATACAGTTTCCTTGTTTCGCCAAGTGAAATAGAATCAGTGACAATCGCTTTTTCTCGCTTGCAGCTCAAAAGAAGTTCCCTACAGCGTTCGATCAGGGGTTTTTTAAATTTCTCCGCAGCGGCAGTTATCGATTGTCCAATCAATTGTCTGCGCGGAATTCCTAACATCTTCCCCGCTATGAAATTGATGTATTGGATATTGAGATCCCCATCAATGGCAATCACCCCTTCGCCAAGGGATTCGAGGATCGCCTCTTTTTCATTCCGTTCTTCTTTAACCTTCTGTACCTGCAACCTCACTCTTGCCGATAGAGAATTGAGTGTGTTTGCTAGTTTTTTAAGTTCATTTTCCTCTCTTAGTCTTCCACTCAAATGAATCGTCGGCAGATCGTCTGATTTTCCTTCTTGATAGGGTTTAATCTCGCGAATAATTTGTTCGATGGGTTGACTTACCCTGGTAAAAACAATCCATGTCATAAGCATGAAGAAAATAAGCAGAATGGAGCCAAGAATCAAAAAGCTCTTCTCAAAACTATTCACCAGCAAATCGACTTGCAAGGAAGGGAAAGAGGTGCGCAGGACGTAGTTTTTCCCGTGAGAAAAAAAAGCTACAGCAATAAAAACAAAATCTGCCTTATAAACTTCGGAGTATCGTTCAACGAATGATTGCCCAGTCTCCAATGCCTTTTGAACTTCTGCAAATACATTCATCTCGATTTTTTTGACTTCTTCAAGGGGAACACGGTTATCAAAAATAGGAACGCCTTTGCCGTCAAAAAGAGTCGCCCGCGAGAAAAAAAGCAATTCCTGTTCTTTCATGAGCGTAAGCATTTGGTCTTCATTTTCAGCTGGCCTTATAAAATCGATGATCTTTTGTGTTTGTTCGATAAAGGAATGCTGAATGATCTCTGTTACCGTATTGCCAACAAATGGCATTAAGACCACAAGAAATAGAATGAAGAGAACCAATTGGCTAAAAAAGATCCTGGCACGAAAGCTTAAATTTAAGAACATTTTGCTTCTACCTCATAAACGAGCACCGGTTCGCTAAATCCTTTTACGAGCTCCTTGCCTACTTCTCGGACGATAAATTGTTCACGAACTTGTGGAGCAGAAGCAACTGCCTCTGAAAGAAAAATTTTTCCTCGTGGAGCAAGGGCGCATAGACGTGCTGCAAGGTTCACATGACTGCCGAGAACTGTATAGTTTTGCCTGTCGTCAGCACCCATATTTCCTGCTACGACATCCCCGATATCGATGCCAATACCCATGTGTATAGGCGGTTTTTCCTCTCTCTCTCTTTCAACATTCCACTCGCTCAAACGTTTCTGAATCTCGAAAGCTGTTTTTACAGCATGCAGCCCATCTTCCTGTTTTGCTTTGGGAATGCCAAAAAGTGCCATCACTTCATCTCCAACATATTTATCGATCAATCCGCTATTCTCCTCGACAATCTGCGATACCTTTGTCATGCAATGGTTGAGCATGACGATGACTTCCTCAGGTCGCATCGCTTCTGTCATTTTGGAAAAACCCCGAATATCGGCAAATAGCACACAAACTGTTTTTCTTTCCCCACCTAGCACCATATTGCTCTTAAGGATCTCGGCAGCAATAACTGGTGAAACCACTTTATTCAACGCAGCACGAACCTTCTCTTTATCTTTTAACGACTGGATCATCTCATCGAAAGAATCATAAAGAGAGTGTACCTCATCACTTTGGTCAATGCGTATTTTTGGCAAAACCACTTCCGATAGTTTTCCTTTGCCTACGGCACTCGCTGCCTTAGCAAGTTTAGTAATAGGTTCCGTAATTCTCTTAGCAAGACGACTTAAACTAAGAAGAACAATCACCATTGCGAATAGAGCAACGACCGACATTTTTTTTATGATCTCTTCGATAACTGCTTTCACACCTTCTTCAAAAGTTTCGAGAAATGCAAATTCCTTTTTCGCTGGATTCACTGTAAAAAAATGCAAATCGATCCCCGGCAAAGGCCGTACTCGAATAAAAAATAGCGAACAATCGCCTGCTTTTACAATCCCATCACTTTGCTCTAAAGTTTTTTCATAAGGAAATCCTTGTAAGATTTTGCTCCAAGAACTTTCCTTTAGAAACGCTGGCAAATAGACCTGGCCTTGAAAAACACAAAATACAGGCGCATCGAAAGCAATTGAGAGCATTTCGGTCATCGCATCGATAGAAGCACCAACAAGCAGATCGCTTCGATTTGAACCATCGAATAAGGTGAGCGAAGAAGCGAGAAACAATCGTTCTTTTTCATCCGCAACAACGAAAGGCGTAAAAGGCATCTGCTCGGCTATTTCTCCTTTCGCCTCTGTTTGTACTTCGATTTGATCGAGCAAAACAGACTCAGTCCTTACGAAAGATCCAACACTCTCTTTCTCCTTAAACAATGCAACGCCTTTTGGAAATTGGGCACTTGTTGGGGAATCTCCAAATAGCCTCTGATTAAGGATAGTCGTAAGGGTCCTGATTGCACTCAACGTGTCAGAACGAAGCATCATCGCATTGAGCTCCTCTTGCAAATACTGATCGCCATTTTCTCGATTCCCTAAAGGCGTTTCGGTGTTGAGCATTTGAGGCTCCCACACAAGGGGAGAACTGGCTAGGCACAGCAAGCGCTCTTCGAGAATTTTGATCACCGGCGCCAAATCACTTGACCCATTCTCAAATTGCATTCGTTCAAATAAAGGGAGTTGCTCATTAGAAAAAACCAGATAAAGTTTAGGCTGTTCATGATTTTTATTAACGACGGGGATATCGAGAATGGCAAGAGGGATCTCTACTGCCACAAACTTTTCTTGCTCTTTTTGCAGTTGATAAATCCCCTCCAGCCCTCTTGCTTTGCCGGTGATGAGAGCTGTTTGCATACTGCGAGAATCTACGACGACCGAGGAGAGCAGCTTTCCATTTAAAGAATGTTCCAAGAAGTCGAGCCATTTATTCGAAAAAAGCACCTCGTCAACCGCTTGCCAGGCCTCGCTAGGTTGCATCATCGCTTTGTACCCAATGGGATAGGCTGAGATCCCCATCAGCAAGGTTTCCAACTGTCCCAATTTTTGGGCTACCGTTTGCGAGAGGAATTTTACAATACGCTTTCTCTTTTGTTGGTGAAGTTCTTCGATGTTAAAAGAAGCTTCGGATTCCCCTTTCTTCAGAGTTCTTGTTGTGAAATAGGTTTGCAGCAATCCTGCAAGGATAAAACAGATAATGAACAACAGGCCCACCTGCAGAAACATGCGATAACGCAGCTTCATCGAAGATCCTGATAGAGGTTTTCCATCCCATCTTTCGTCACGATCACGGTATCTTCATGACGAGCGCCCCCAATCTCTGGGAGATAAAGCCCCGGTTCAATTGTGATCACCATTCCCTCTTGAAGAACCGTTTCCCCTTCCATCCCTTTGGACGTAAGGCGAGGAAACTCATGTGTCTCAAGTCCGATTCCATGCCCAAGGCTATGTGTAAAATACTCCTCAAGACCTCCCTTACGCAGTACTTCCCTTGCTGCTTCATCGAGTTCTTTGACTTTTATACCCGGCTTACAAAGGTTGCAGGCTGCAGCTTGCGCTTGTTTTACAATCTCTCCAATCCTTTGGATTTTTTCCGGTGCATCCATAGGGATAACCGTGCGCGTCATATCAGAAGCATAAGAATCGATCACACAGCCAACATCGAATAGCACCCCCTCTTTATGCCGGAATTTTCGATTTGTAGAATGATGATGGGGAAAAGCACAATGGTCACCAAAGGCCACGATCGGTTCAAAAGCCATCCTGCTAGCCCCATGCTCTCGACAAAAGCTTTCAAACTTCCAGGCGATCTCCAATTCGCTGACACCCTCTTTCAACGCCTGCTTCGCAAAGATAAAAGCTTGCTTAGTCAAATGCGCCGATCTGCGTAATTTTGCTAATTCTTCTGGATCCTTGATCGATCTTAAAGCCCTTGTCAGATAGGGAATGGTTACCCATCGAATCTCGAGAAACTCTTTTTTCTTTTGTTCGAAGGCATCCACACTCATTTTGCTGCTATCGACGGCGATGAAGTCCACCTTTTTTTGTTTCAAATAGTTTTTTAGATTCTCCCCCTCTTTCAAGTGAACCTCGAGAGGCGAGCATTTTCTGGCAATCGCATAATATCGACCATCCACAAAAAGGGCTGATGCGTTAGGAGCGATCAGCAAACTACCGGCAGAGAGAGACAGGCCTGTGAAATAATAGAGATCGATGGGTTCTTCAAGTAGGCATGCACGACAAGATGGATTCTTGATCGTGTCGATCATCGCATCTATTCTTCTCGTGTTCATATGGCACCATTTTAATGATTGCTGAGAGTCTGTTAAAGCAAGCTGCATACAGAGCCTTTAGTGGCCGATCTTTTCTATGTGCTCAAAATAACTCCATCAAGTCATTTTCCTGAAGGGGCGTCATCGTTGCCTGTCCCGATGGTGAGAGATAGGGATTCTTACTTTTCAGAAGAGTCCGCAAAATTTCTTCTGCCTCTTGTGGAGAAAATTTTTTTTTGATGCATCGATGAAAGGGTGTTGCAGAGAACCTCTCTTTTTTCTCCTCACCTAAGAAATCGATCAGGGCGCTAACCACTGCTTCTGGATCCCATCCAGCCGGAATCCGTTCGATACAAAAAAGCCTTTCGCCTAATTCCGCTATAGCAACGCCGATTGCTTCCAAATCTTCTTTTCTTTTTCTGAGCTCTTCTGCCTCCTTTTTATTCAATTCCATGTGAATAGAAATAAGAAGGGACTGCGTTGCCATTGTCTGCCCGCCAGCAATGCAATGATCTTCCAGGATCCTTTCTATGGCTCTTCGCAAATCTACGACAACAAAGTCCTCTTTAAAAGGAAGCTGAGGGTTCGGTGCAAGGAGAAGATAATGCCATAGGAGCAGTTCTATTTTCAGCTCCGCAGCTGGTAGAGGAAGGGGGATTTGCTCGTTCGGGCAGAAGGGCACTTCTTGCAACGTCCAGGGAAGTGCTTCTAAGGTCTGAAAATTCGTGTAAACAGGCGTAGGCGATTTTTCCAGCTCTTGTGGACGCGTTAACGCCTTATGAATGCTCGAGCGAATGCGATTTTTTATCCCCTCTTCATCGCAAAAACGCACCTCTTTTTTTTGGGGATGTACATTCACATCGACCTGATTAGAAGGAAGTTGCAGATGAAGGACAAAAAACGGATGCCTCCCCTCGGGAAGCCTTGTAGCGTATGCCTCCCTCACAGCATGGCTGACAAGAGGAGCTTGGACTAGCCGCCTATTAACGAAGACAACCTGGCCGGTTTTTTGCACCCGATGCAGGTCAATATGGCTAATAAAGCCCCGTAAGCCATACTCTTCTGTTTTCTCCTCAACAACGAATTGCTTAGCAGCAAATTCTGAACCGTAAACATCGTGTATTCGACCAAGCAATCCCGTCTCTAATTTTGACCATTGGATCGCCTTCTCCAGCCCGCGAAAAGAAAAAGTCACTTCTGGATACCCGAGAACAAAAAGCGAGAGCCAACGCTCGATTTTGGCACCGCTCACTTGACTACTTTTTTGAAATTTTCTTCGCGCGGGAACGTTAAAAAAAAGATCACGTATCTCGATTGTCGTTCCACCCATCCTTGAGCAAGGCTCCACTTTTAAGAGCTTGCCGCCATGCATTTCGACAAGAGTTCCTCCACCCTTTTTTGTCGCAGTTCGCAACGTAACTTTGCTTACCCCTGCGATAGCCGCGAGCGCTTCACCACGAAACCCCATCGTAGTTAGAGACTCGAGATCTTCCATACTACGAATTTTTGAAGTCGCATGCCTTTCAAAACATAAGATCGCATCGTCCTGCTGCATGCCATACCCATCATCACTGACTCGAATGAGGCGGTGCCCTCCTGCACTAAGCTCGATATCGATCGTTTGCGCACCCGCATCGAGCGCATTTTCAATGAGTTCTTTGACGATAGAAAGGGGGTCTTCTATTACCTCTCCAGCTGCAATCTGATTGATCAGTAACTCAGGTAAGACGCGGATCGACATGGAAAAAAAGCTCTTGTTTAAGCATAGTATATAAGCAACACTTGCCAACATAGTTTGCCATGTCGAATGCATCTGTCGCAACCGCTATCGTAAAACGCCTTCAGCAAGCTGGTCATATCGCTTACTTTGCTGGAGGATGGGTACGCGACCTCGTGATGAACCATCCATCCGATGATATCGATATCGCGACAACTGCTTCCATTGAAACGATCCAACAGCTTTTTCCCAAGACAATACCTGTTGGAGTAGCCTTTGGGATTGTCATCGTCGTAGAAGAAGGCTACCAATTTGAAGTGGCGATGTTCCGTAAAGACCGCGATTATTTCGACGGAAGACGACCAGCTGGTTTTGATCCTGCCACTCCAGAAGAGGATGCGCTGCGAAGAGACTTCACGATCAACGGCATGTTCTACGATCCGCTTACGAAAACGATTTTCGACTATACTTTTGGAAAACAGGATATCGCCGCTAAAAAGATTCGTGCCATCGGCGATCCTCATGCAAGATTCCGAGAAGACCGTCTTCGCATGATGCGAGCCGTCCGCTATGCTACCCGTTTTGGCTTTACCATCGAAGATTCTACCAGGAAAGCGATTCTGGATCATGCTGAAACTCTTTTACCTGCCGTAGCCATGGAACGCATTTGGCAGGAATTCAAAAAAATGTCCTATTTCGCCCATTTTGACGAAGGGCTTGCCGAATTGCAACGGCTTAAGCTCTTATCGACGATTTTTCCTCAGCTACGCGGCATCCCGCCAGGCGAAGTAGAGAAGCGACTTGCCCCCGTGGAACTTTTTCCTAAGGATGCTCCTGCCATTGCTGAACTCCTGGAAATTTTTCCACAAAGTTCGCTCCATGAATGGCTCGAAATTTGTGACTATCTGAAACTTTCTAAAGAAGAAAAAGACTTCACGCGCAAACTCCATACCTGCTTTGAATTGCTCAAAATGCCGCTCGACTGGCAGGCAAATCTTGAACCGATCGAATGGGTACGTTTCTATGCTGATGAGCAGGCCGACCTCTGTCTTAGCATTTATGCTGCGCGCTTACCCCTTCATGAACAGGAATTTTTTTTTGAGACACATAACGTAAGAAAAAAAGCGCTTTGGCGCTTTATCGAAAGAATACGGCGCTCTACGCCTATCATTACTTCCCAAGACCTCGTGCAAGCCGGAGTTTCCCCGGGTCCGACAATGGGCAAACTTCTTAAAGAAGCTGAACGCCTTGCAGCAAATTTTGATCTTGAGAACAAAGACGACCTCCTTCGGCTGTTGCGCAATTCCGCCCTTTGGAATCGATAAGGAATGAGAAACTCGAATCATGGATAAAGCCCCCATTCTTCTCAGAACGAAGCACCTTTCGAAAACTTTTTTTGGCAAGAAGCGCTCTTTCCACGCCCTTCACCAGATCGAGCTCCAGATCCCCGCTGGAGAGATCTTTGGGATCATCGGCCCTAGCGGCGCTGGTAAATCGACCTTGCTACGTTGCTTAAGCACGCTTGAACAACCTACGGAAGGTGAAGTTTTTTTTGAAGGGAATATGATTTCTCATCTATCTAACCGAGCTCTACATCGAGTCCGCCGCGAAATCGGGATGGTGTTTCAGAATTTTCAATTGCTTTCTTCGAAATCCGTAGGAGAAAACATCGCATTTCCCTTGGAGATCCATTCTTTCGATCGCTCCTTCATAAAAAATAGAGTCGATGAATTACTCGAATGGGTCTCTTTAAGCGATAAAAAACATGCGTATCCCTCTGAGCTCAGCGGGGGCCAAAAGCAACGCGTCGGCATCGCAAGAGCTTTAGCCACAAGCCCAAAATTGCTGTTTTGCGATGAAGCAACCTCTGCTTTAGATGCAGGTGCCACAAAACAAATTCTTGATTTGCTCAAGCGTTTGCAAAAACAGCTGAAGCTCACCATCGTCCTCATTACTCATGAAATGGACGTAATTCGACAAATTTGCCATCGCGTCGGCGTGCTCTCTCATGGGCAAATCGTCGAAACAGGCTCAACCATCGATCTTTTTTGTTCCCCACAGCACGAGGTGACAAAAAAACTCTTACAAACGACTCACCACCTTTCTCCTATCTGTCGCCCTCCCACGCCAACCAATAAAACAGTCCGACTCTCCTTTCGAGGGAAAAGCTCCCAAGAGCCGATCATTTCGACCATGATCCGAACCTGTGGAGTCGATGCAAATATCCAGGCTGGATGGCTAGATGCCATCCAAGAAGAGACCATCGGCACGCTCATCATCGAGCTTAGAGGGGGCAAAGAAAATCTGGAGAAGGCGTTTGCCTTTCTCTCATCGAAAGGCGTAACCGTAGAACTTCTAGGAACATGAGATGCAAGACAACTTATCCCTGCTTATGGGCATTCTTCCTTTTGAAACGTGGAATACGCTCTACATGGTCTTTTCTTCAGCGATCATCGCTTCCCTTTTTGGCCTTCCGATAGGAATCATCTTATGCGGTACCGATCAGAATGGCTTATTTCCGCATCGTGGATATCATGCTTTCCTAGAATGGATCATCAATATTGGGAGATCGTTTCCTTTTGCTATTCTCATGGTCGTGCTCATTCCCATTACCCGTTTCATCATGGGAACAAGCCTTGGTACAAATGCTTCGATCGTTCCTCTAGCTGTAGCTGCCACCCCCTTTATCGCCCGTCTTTTTGAGCAAGCCATTAAATCTGTCGACCGCGAAACCGTAGAAGCGACCCAGCTCATGGGCGCTACCTTATGGCAAATCATTACGCGCGTCCTTCTAAAAGAATCTTTACCAAAATTAATCTTGGCTTTTACAAATACAACAGTAACACTCATTGGCTATAGCACGATGGTCGGCATGATCGGCGGCGGCGGACTTGGCAAGGTGGCCATTCAATATGGCTATATGCGCTTCAATACGCCTATCATGATTGCCACCGTTTTCGTTCTCATCATCATCGTTCAGCTGGTGCAGTTTTTAGGGGCACGCATTGTACGCTCTATCATGGTCCAAAGAGGATTGGAAAAATTATGAAACTTCTTGCTCTGGTTGCCTGCCTTCTTTCACTTTGCGGCTGTTCATCAAGCAGCAAGGAAACCCCTACGTTAAAAGTCGCCGCCTCTCCCACCCCCCATGCCATCATTCTGAACTCGGTCAAAGAGGATTTAAAAAAAGAGGGGATCAACTTAGAGATCATCGAAATCGATGATTACAATATCCCTAATCGCAGTTTGGCCGATAAGGAGATCGATGCCAATTACTTTCAGCACGAACAATTTTTACAGAATCAAATCGCCGAACACCACTATTGCCTTGTTTCCATTGCAACAATTCACATTGAGCCCTTAAGCCTCTATTCCCATACCATTTCTTCATTAAGCGACCTGCCCGACGCTGCAAAAATTGCCATCCCTAACGACCCTACTAACGAAGGAAGAGCCTTAGCTCTTTTAGAACAGCAAAGCCTGATCAGTTTGAAAGCTGGCCCCAATTCAACGATTCATATGATCTCGAAAAATCCTAAGCAACTGCAATTCCTCGAAATCGATGCCGCCTTACTACCCCGCATTCTAGATGATGTCTCATTGGCTGCTATCCCAACAAATTATGCCTTGCAAGCAGGTCTTTCTCCAGCCAAAGATGCTCTTGCTCATGAAGATTCTTCTTCGCCGTATGTAAACGTCCTCGTCGTCCGCTGCGGGGACGAAACACGAGAAGATTTACAAAAATTGAAAGAGGCGCTTACCTCAGACAAAACTCGCCAATTCATTCTCGATCGCTTTCATGGCGAGATCGTACCTGCCTTTTAACCTAAGAGGCAGTTGCAAAACCGTTGTTAACCGATGAAATGGATGACAAAACTCTCCTTTACACTATCCTTATAATGGCCTTCAGACGGCCTTCTCAGGGCATTTATCGCTCGTCTCCTTTAAATTTCTAAACAAAAAATCGAGAATCGAGTTAATATGTCCAGGTCCAAAGATAATTATGTTCTCATTTCGATCAGATCTGTTAGTAAAAGTTTTGTTTACAATCTGCGGTTCTATTTCTTTGTTCGCAAGCGACATCGAACCTGAACTCGAGGTTGTGCTTACTTCAGAAGAAGCAGCACCACCTCCTACTACCAATGATAGTGCCCAAGGCGTTACCATCAACTTTCGTAATGTACCTATTCAAGAATTCATCCGCTTTGTCAGTCGAATTTCTAATGTCAATTTCATTTACGACCATAAAGACCTTCAGTTCAATATTTCGCTCTCTTATGGCAAACCTGTAGCTCCTACGAACATTCTAAGGGCTTTGATCCATATGCTGCGCGTCCGCGGCATGTTCGTGATGGAGCAAGATGGTTACTATGTCATCCATAACAATGAAAAGGCACAGCTTCTCGTAGATACAGGTAAAATCGATATAAACCAACTAGCGGCCTCTACAGACATCGCTTTGTTGCCTTTTGAACTTTCTCAACGCGAATTCATGGTTCATAAACTGCAATACCAACAAGGGAGCGATGTCGAAGGAGCCATTAAGAAGATCGGCCAGGACATGCAGACCCAACCCGATGCTCCTCATAAATTACTTAGAGCGATCCAATCTCTCCAATGGGTCAAAGCGACGAATTCTTTGCTCGCCTCAGGTGATGAAGTAACAATGGCCGCCCTTAAAAAACTCATTGAATCGATCGATGTCCCCCTAAAGCAGGTCTTTATCGAAGTGCTTGTCATCGAAACCGATGTCCGCGGGAGCCTTGATTTTGGTCTTGAATGGGCCGCATCTGGGACCTGGGATAACCGTTTAGGCGTTGGCATTGGCAATTTTGTCCCTTCAAGGGGAGGAACAAGTCCCTTTGGTTCGACCATGCAATCGAACGGTCCTGGCGTTATTCCCTCAGGGCTTAGCCAAATCCCTCTCGCAGGCGGCTTCAATCTTGGTGTGATCGGCAATATGATTTTACATAAGGGCAAGTCGTTTTTTTCCCTCGGATCGCTGGTTTCCGCCCTCCAAGTCGATGGTAATTCGAGCATCGTCCTCAACCAAAAGATCATCACACAAGACAATAAGAACTCCAAAATTTTCGTCGGTGACAATATCCCTTTCACCGGATCGGTTACGCAGACTGTCGGGGCTAGCCAACAAACAACGTCGAATATCGAATATCGTGATGTAGGGGTATCCCTTAGCATCACGCCCATGTTAGGCGAAGACAACATCATCACATTGGAGATCAAGCAGGAGATCACTGAAGCTCTCCCTGAAATGGGCCCTGCGAATAGCCTCTCCGATGTCGGAGGCATCCGTACTACGAAAACAGACATGTCTACGCAAGTGCATGTCCCCGATCAACATTTTCTCGTCCTCACAGGGATGATGCGTAATCACCAAGCAAAGCGTAAATCGCAAATCCCTTGTCTCGGAGGTCTGCCGCTCATCGGCGCCGCATTCAGTAAAAATACGCGCAACGACGACAAAAAAAATGTCATCGTCTACGTACGCCCACAAATCATCCACAGCATCGAAGAATATAAAAAAATCACGCAAAACCAGGAAGATCTCTTCCGCCGCGAATCGTTACCAGCAGATTTCGATCGCGCTCTAAACCAAACCAAAGAAGCGCCATGAAACTCAACCCTACTACGATCGACAACCTCGGCATGCGTGCACACCAAGATTATGCCAAAAATGCGGCGGGATACGACCCGACACAAAGGAGCGAAGCACCTAATGTCCGTAAACTAGCCGAACTGGCCGGCACCTCCTCAATTTATGTCTCCGAACTCAAAACATTATTGGGCATGGATGAAACACCCAGCACGTGGGCCCATTTTGATTCCCCACCAGGGTATTCAGAAAAAACCAACCACCTCTTTTTTCTCCGCCCTTTTCGATCGGGCAAAAGCACCCATGAAGAAGTAGAAGTTCTTTTAAAGATGATCACTGCCCTGCCTGAGCGTGATCAAAAAGCTGTAACAACCTTTACCGCACAATACAGGCGCATCTCCGAACTCATTACCGAAGCCTATGCGCGCATCCTTGCTCTGCAAAAGAGCTAACGACTGCATAAGTACAAAAAATGACCGTCTGCACCCTTGCTGGTTCTGAAATTAGTCCTAACTCCGGAATTAGGATAAAATCTGCATAAGCGCTTCCAATAGAAATGTCGGATGGTGTGCCACAGGACACACCATCCGACATTTCTATTGGAAGCGCTTATGCAGATTTTATCCAGTGTTTCTCGAAAAATGACATATGCCATTGGACATAAGCATGTTACGAGAAATCAGAATCCTTAAAAAATAGAGTCGTCCTTCGCGTTATTTGGGATCTAGATGTCCTGCTGCATACTTATGCAATACACTTGCAATAAGAGTTTGGTAAGGTAACCCTTCATAAGCTGCTATTTGTTTAATATTAAATATGTCGCTACTCGACAACCGAATATTAATACGCACATCTTTACGCAGAGTTTTAGCTGCTGTTTTTCGTGCATGCATTTTTTCTTTTTCTATATTTTTCACTGTTCTCCACTCATCTTTTTCAAAAGAGGACAAGAACCCCTTTTCTTCATTGTCAAAATCATTTTGATGGGATTTTTTATTTTTTTCATATCCATCTCCTAGATGTATTTTTGTTTTGCTTTTCGGCTAGGAATAATCGTTTTAAGAAAAATATCGCCATTTGCAGTTGTTATAAACGGAACTAAATGCACATATCCTTTTGCGAGAATCACGTAAATTTTTTGATCCTTATACTTTTTTTGATTTGGGTGTTCGAGAATATCTAAGACCCGATTGCTTTCAATTGCCACAATGATTTCCTCAAAATAATATTGCGTTCCTGTATTAGTTTGAGGTTTTTTTCCGGTGCATAGGTGTAAACCGACATTATTCCTCAGAGGCTTATAAAACCTGAGTATTGGATTTATGGCTAATTGTGGCTTAACGTCTGCCTTTTGTCAACATAGGTAGATTGTGAAAGTAGGGCGCAAAAAATTGATTCAATTACATGTGCCCTGTCAAGATCTTAGAACCTGTTCTACTTCCCTCCCCTTTTTGCTAAAAGCAATGCCGCGATCCTTTTTCTCTTTGCGGGCATTACATCTTCTTTTACTCCTTGTTTCGGACTTAAACCAGCAACTGGAGAAGATGGAGTAGATAAAGAAGACGATGGGCTTTCTTCTGTGCTCGGTATCCTGAGTGTGGATAGTTTTTTACCACTTGCTCGCCAATCAAGACGCCGCTTTATTTGTTTTTTGAAAATCTCATCGCGAACGGTTTCTTCAAGAGGTGAAGGTGTTCTTTGAAAGCGGGCCAATGTCCTCTCTCTATGCCCTGTAGCCCAAGATTTCGACATCGTCTTGGCAAGCTGTGGATTGCCTGTTGAAAGTGCTAATGCGGCGCGAAGGGCTGCTTTACCAGCCGCGTAACCACATACTCCTGACTTGGACAATTTTGGAGAAACTTCTTGGATTTTCCCACAGACTTCATCTTTTGTCGCCTTTAGCAAGTTAGGGAGTGTATCATAATAGAATACTAGACCATCCTTTTGAGAGAATTCCTTTTTCACGAGTTTTCTCAATACCTCAACGGTCATTTGACTTGGGTCGATTTTGTGCGCAAAGAAAGTCCCTTTTTCCCCTGCACCATTTCCGCGATTGCAAGTGACGAGGTAGCCATTTTTAAAAACATGAGTGATAGCATGCCCTTTCCATCCGCTAGAAATAACCATAAGTTTGCCCGCTTGAATATCCGCTACAGTTTGTGCGATTTCTTCAGAGGTTGGTTCTTTTACAGCAGATTTAACAAAAGCGCTGACGAGTTCTTCGTACTGATTCGAACTGCAGTCAGAAAAAGATTTCGCTCGAACGCCTTCTTTTTGCAAATCGTCTGCAATTTCCTTATGCATCAAGAACGCATGCGATCCATTAGAGATCTTTTCACCTTTGAAGGTAGGTTGTAGATTAAATCCAAAGACGTGTCCTAGGAAGTTTGGGATAACTAAGCCTTCTACTCTCGGCTCCTTTTGTAGCAATAAGCGAGCTAATTCATCCTTTCGATGATAGAGGGCCGCATGATAGGGAGAATCTCCCTCTTTATTTAAAACAAGAGGGTCAGCTCCTGCCTTTAGTAAAAGTTTCATGCATTCGGTTCCCTTTGTTTTTGCATTGCAGCATTCAAATAGCGGGGTATTGCCTTTTTTATCCCGCGCGTTCACTAATGCTGCCCTCTCTTCAGGCGACACTTCATTTAAAAAACTTTCGAGTAGCTCAAAATGCCCTTCTCTTACAGCCATATGCACAAAATTCTGACCATTCGCATTAGTGGCTCGATAATCCGCTCCAGCCTTGCATAAAAGCTTCATAATTTCAGGATTTTTATTAGCAAAAATAAGGCATTGTAATAGAGGCAGGTTTCCTTTTTTATCAGGGGTATTCACCATTTTGCGTGCATCTTCTTCTGATAAACTTCTCAAATAGCTGCCTAATAAATCAGAATGACCTTCTTTTATTGCTAGATGGACAAAATTATCTCCATTCCTTGATGTCTCATCATCATGAGCCGCACCTATTTTAAGGAGCGTTCTCAGACATTCAAAATTTCCAGATTTTGTCATTGCACATTGCAATAAAGGCGTATAGCCAAATTTATCCTTTGTTCTTATTAAATCTTGATGATGGTCCAATGGCACCCTTTCTAAAAAACTCTCGAGGAGCTCCGCTGATCCATGCCATATTGCCAAATGGACAAAATTGTTCCCTCTGCTGTCAACCTGAGAATAGTTAGCACCAGCGTCGAGCAATATATTCATACAATGAATGTTACCCTTTTTAGCAGATACGCATTGCAATAAAAGCATATTGCCTTTTGGGTCTGGAGTATTTAAAAAACCACCCAAAGCATTGGATGGGACTTTTCCCAAAACCTCTAAAAGGAGTTTGTAATCACCCTCTTGAATCGCCTCTATCGCCTGATTGCGAAGCTGGCTTAAATCTATTTCTCTCTCAATCACTGCAACTACAGGGATAATCCTATTCTCTTGCTGTTTAGGTTGGCTAATGATTTGATCCGGTTTAATCTGACTCACTTTATAAGCGAGGAGATCTTTTTCTGAATTAGGATCTCTTATAATCGGATTGAAATCTTTTTCTAAAATTTTTGTTGGTGAAGACATTCTACGTCTATATTATAATTAGTATTAAAATATATATTATATCAAATATTTAATTTAATTCAAACAACTATTAATAATAATTTTGATAATAAATCACAAAATCGAATTACGTAAGCAGC